>VYLE01000118.1_pt1 | contig 127512 bp, 110 predicted proteins | sample 5114391 | NCBI WGS metagenome assembly VYLE01 (sample SAMN12291771, study PRJNA351875) | freshwater metagenome | isolation source: freshwater lake | place: USA: Michigan, Kent Lake | collected 2013-08-15
CAGGCCGCCGGCCGAGTCGCCCCCGGCCAGCAGCCGCCGCGGACGCAGGGTGGTGGCGGCGAAGACGACGGCCGCTTCGGCGTCATCATGGGCGGCGGGGTAGGGATGTTCCGGGGCAAGGCGGTAGTCGACGGCCAGGACATCGAGGTCGGCCCCGGCCGCCAGGCGGCGACAGACCCCGTCGTGGGTGGCGAGGCTGCTGCTGACCAGGCCACCGCCGTGCAGAAAGACCAGCAGGCCTTCGGCGACCGGCGCGTGATAGAGGCGGGCGGCGAGGGGGCCGGCCGGGCCGGGGATCGCCAGGTCCTGCACCTGCCTCAATACCGGCGCGCCCGGATCGGGCCGGGCCAGCCAGGGGTCGAGACGGTTGCGGATCAGATTGATGAGCACAGCCGCAATGGACCGCGTTCGCTTCTGAAAGGCCAGCCCTTGATCCGCCGGTGGCCGGAGGTGCTGAAGTTGGCGTTCCAGCCCGCCGCCTGACGGTCGTCAGACGTCGATCGCGCCGCCGAAGCTGGCGGCGCCCAGTCCCAGCCAGGGCAGGGCGAGCGCCAGGGCCATCAGCAGTTCCAGGATCAGCGCCTGGCGCAGCATCGGGTCTTTCTGCCTGTCGAGGATCAGGGAGGCGAGCCGTCCGGCCGCTGCCCCCAGCCAGCCCAGCGCGATGGCGGCGGCCATCATCCGGCCGATGCTGGGCGCATAGCCCAGTCCCATGGCGGCGCCGGCGTGGGCCAGGATCATCATGCCGCCGAAGGCCCGCTCATCGGCGCGGCCGCGCGCTTTCAGCGCCCGGGGCCGGGCGATGCGAAGGCCGCCCATCACGCCGCCGATACAGCAGGCGAGGACGGAGATCATGATAGCGAGGTTGAGGGTGCCAAAAACGGTCATGCAGCGGACTTAGTCCCTGAGGACCGGAAGGGAAACCGGAACAGATTGAAATCGCTGAATTCAACCTGTCCCCTCATCAAGCCTCCGCCCTGCAGTGGAGCCGGAAGTGAAGCCCTTGGCGGCCGCCAGATCGGCGAAGGTGATGCCAGGTGATCGATCAAGAGGCGCACTTTCGCCCGAAAGGCGAAGCCGGCGCCCGTTTCGGGGCTGTTTGCGAAACGCCGGTGGATGGATTGCGCGCAGCCGCCTGAATCGATTCGACTCTTCCGTCGTCTCGTTGTCATGGTGCGCTCTTAAGAGCTTGGTAACTTACTCCGCCGGGCTTGGGGGGCTGTAGCTTGCGTTTGTCGATCCGCCTCTCGATGGCGCTCGGCCCGGCTGGCTGTCACTCCAATCCCTCAAATCCCAATACCGCCGCGGAAGTGCCCGCTGGTGGTTTCGCTTGCATCAATAGGTAGAACCCATGGCCACCACCCTTGCCCTCGGCGATATCGCTCTGGTCGGCGTCGGCGCCGACACAGGCGTCAAGTCGCTCGCCTTCGTCGTGCTCGTAAACGTCGAGGCCGGCACGGTCATCAACTTCACGGACAATGGCTGGCTCGCCGCCGGCGGGTTCCGCGCGGGCGAGGGGGTCGTCAGCTATACCGTACCTGCCGGCGGTCTGACGGCCGGAACGGTGATCACCATCACCGGGCTGACAAGCTCGCTCAATCCGTCGGCCACGGGCGATGCGATCATCGTCTACCAGGGCGCGGCCGCCACCCCGACCATCCTCTTCGCGGTGGACTTCGCAGACGGCAACGCCACCTATGCGGCGGATGCGACCAATTCCAACACCTCGGCAGTTCCGACTGGCCTGACCTTCGGGACCAACGCCCTTGCCTTCGGAGCGGACAACGTCGGCTACACGGGACCGACCGTAGGCACCCAGGCCGAAATTCTTGCCGCCATCGCCAACGAAGCCAACTGGACCGAGAACGACGCGGCTGCGGTCACCTATCCCAGCGGCTTTACCGTCAACGCGGCCGGCACCTCGAACGTCACCATCAACGACGTTTCCATTGTGGAGGGGGATTCCGGGACCAGCGTCCTGACCTTCACGGTCACCCGCACCAACAATACCGGCGCCTTCACCGTCGACTACGCAACGGCCGACGGGACGGCCGACAGTTCCGATTACGCCGGCGGTACAGGAACCCTCACCTTCACGGCTGGCGGCGATCTGACCCAGACCGTCAGCGTCACCATCAATGGTGATCTGGCGATCGAGAACAGCGAGACTTTGCTCGTCAACCTGTCCAACGTGGTCAACACGGTTCAGACGGCCACGGTCACCGACGCTCAAGGCGTCGGCACCATCACCAACGACGACTTCCCGCCGACCGTCTCCATCGGCGACGTCAGCGTCCTGGAAGGCGACGCCGGTACGACGACCCTGAGCTTCACGGTCACCCGCACCGATGAGAACACCGCCTTCACGCTCGACTTCAACACCGTTGTCGGCGGTACGGCTACGGCTGGCGACGACTACACGGCTGTCAGCGGCGGCACGGTGACCTTCACCAACGGCGGCGCGCTGACCCAGACGGTGACGGTCACCATCAACGGCGACCTGACCATCGAAGGCGACGAGACGGTCAACGTCGAGATCAGCAACATCAACAACACGGTCGGCGCCACGACCATCGCCGACGGCACGGCGACCGGCACGATCCTCAACGACGACACCCTCAAGATCTACGAAATTCAGGGCGCGGGCCACGTCTCGGCCTACGACGGCCAGGTGGTCACCACCACCGGTGTCGTCACCGCCATCGACAAGGACAACAACGCCTACTGGATCCAGGATCCGAACGGCGACGGCAACCGCAACACCTCCGACGGCATCTACGTCTTTGTCGGCGGGGCCCTGCCGCCGTCCATTGTCGTGGGCAACCTGGTCCGCATCACCGGCACGGTCGATGAGTTCCAGCCGGGCGGCACGGCCAACCTCGGCCTGACCGAGATCGTCAGCGTCACCGCCACCACCCTGCTGCAGGCCGGTTACGGCCTGCCGGACGCCGTCGTCATCGGCGACACCGCCAACGGCGCGGACTACACGCCGCCGCTCGTCAACCTCGGCTCGACGACCAACGCCTTTGACCCGACCGTCGACGGCGTCGACTTCTGGGAAAGCCTGGAAGGCATGCGGGTCACCCTGCAGGACGTCCATACCACCAGCCCGTTCAAGTCCTCGTTCGGCGAAGTGATGGTGACCATGGACGTCGGCGCCAACGCCAGCGCCAACGATCGCGGCGGCCTGACCATCAGTGACGAGAGCGGCAACGGCGTACTGCCGGCCGACAAGATCTTCGACTTCAACCCCGAGCGCATCCAGCTCGACGACGAGGCGCTGGGCGGCTCGATCGGCGCCATCACCAGCACCGGCCAGACCGTGGTCGGCGGCGACGTCACCGGCATCGTCAGCTACGGCCAGGGCTTCTACGACGTCAACGTCACCCAGGCGGTGACCTTCAACGCCAGCACCCTGGTGAAGGAAGTGACGACCATCGAGGAGAACCTCGACCGCCTGACCATCGCGACCTTCAACGTTCGCAACCTGGCGCCGCTGACCTTCAACGGTGGCGACGGCGTCACCACCCAGACCACCCTGAACAATCTGGCCGACGCCATCGGGACCAACCTGAAGACCCCCGACATTATCGGCCTTCAGGAACTGCAGGACTTCAACGGCCAGTCGACCACCGGCAACGGCGACGCCGTGCTGACGATGACCCAGCTCATCGACACCATCTTCGCCCGCACCGGGGTGCAGTACTACGGCATCCTGTCCGATCCGGTGGATGACACCGAGGGCGGCGCGCCGGGTGGCAACATCCAGGTGGCCTTCCTCTACCAGGCGACCGCTGTCACCCCGACTGCCGGCAACGGCCTGGTCGCCACTTCCAACCCCTTCATCTCGAAGTACCCGACCGCCGACCGCATCGGCACGGGCGACGCCGACTTCACCTCGACCCGCAAGTCGGTGCCGATCGAGTTCATCCCGGCCGGCTACACCGAGACGCAGGGCGGCAGCTTCTGGGTGATCAACAACCACTTCAGCAGCAAGGGCGGTTCGGCTGTCCTGATCGGCTCCAACCTCGACAGCGAATACTACGGCGAGCCGCTGAACTCGGACTCGGTCAAGCGCGAGGGCCAGGCCGAGGCGGTCAAGGTGTTCATCGACGGCATCCTGGCCGACGGCAATCCGATGAACGACAAGATCATCGCGCTGGGTGATTTCAACGACTTCCAGATCTTCCCGGTCATCGAGATCATCACCGGCGAGATCGAGCGACTGGTGGCGGGCACGGGCAACACGCCCAGCACCTTCGTCACTGGCGCCCAGGTGCTGAAGGCGCTGATCGAGCTGCTGCCGCCGGAAGAGCGCTACAGCTACAGCTTCGACGGCAATTCCCAGGCGCTGGACAACATCATCGCCACCCTCGACCTGCTGGTCGGGGCGCAATACGACATCGTCCACATCAACTCGGAATTCTCGACCCAGATCTCGGACCACGACCCGGGCCTCTCCAGCCTGCTGTTCGTGCGCTCGGCGGCCATCGCCACCGAGGGCAATGACGTCTTCACCGCCACCGCCTACACGGCGGTGTTCGGCGCGACGCGCGGCAGCCTGACCGGCGACGACACCGTGCTGGCCCTGGGCGGCGACGACCTGATCGAGGGCAGCCTCGGCAGCGACACCCTGAACGGCGGCGGCGGCTTCGACACCGTCGACTACACCGGCTCCGACGCGGCGGTGACCGTCAACCTGACCACCAGCACCAACAGCCCCTCGGGCGGCTGGGCGCAGGGCGACACCCTGATCTCGATCGAGAACGTCATCGGCTCCCAGTACGCTGACTTCCTGACCGGTAGCGCGACGCTGAACACCCTGAACGGCGGCCTTGGGGCCGACACCATGTCGGGCGGGGCCAACAACGATACCTACCATGTCGACGACGCCGGCGACGTGGTCATCGACACCTCCGGGACGGCCGACACGGTGATCAGCTCGATCACCTACAGCCTGGTCGACGCCGACAGCGCCAACCTCACCGGTCAGATCGAGAACCTGACCCTGTCGGGGACTGCCGACATCAACGGCACGGGCAACGCGGTGAACAACCGTATCATCGGCAATGACGGGGCCAACACCCTGGACGGCGGCGCGGGGGTCGACAACATCTCCGGCGGCGGCGGCATCGACCACCTGCTGGGCGGCGAGGGCAATGACATCCTCGACGGCGGCACGGGCGACGACACCCTGGAAGGCGGCAACGGCACGGACACCTACACGGTGGACAGCGCCGGCGACGTGATCGTCGAGACCTCGACCGGCGGCTTCGATACCGTCCGGTCGACGGCGACCAGCTATGTGCTGAGCGCCTTTGTCGAAAACCTCAACCTAGTCGGGGCCTTCGCCCAGGACGGCACGGGCAACGCCCAGGCCAACACGATCAACGGCAACAACTTCGACAATGAGCTGATCGGCGGCGCCGGGGCTGACGTCCTGAATGGCATGGTCGGCGCCGATACCCTTGAGGGCGGCGACGACAACGACAAGCTCTACGGCGGTTCGGGCGCCGATGACCTGCTCGGCGGCGCGGGGAGCGATCTGCTCGACGGCGGCACGGGCGCCGACACCATGTCGGGTGGCGCTGGCAACGATACCTACTATGTCGACAGCGAGCTCGACACCGTCGGTGAGGGCGCCGGCGATGGCCTGGCCGACAGGATCTTCCTCAGCGCCGCTGTCTTCGCCCTCAGCGCCGATGCCGACATCGAGACCATCCAGGTCGACTTTGTGTCCGGGGCCACCGTCACCGGCAGCAGCATCGCCAACAAAATCTATGGTAACGCCGGGGCCGACACCCTGTCGGGCCTTGGCGGCAACGACTTCCTGCAGGGCGGTCTGGGCAATGACACGCTGAACGGCGGCGAGGGCAACGACATCATGGATGGCGGGGCCGGAGACGACACCATGGCCGGCGGGCTGGGGGTCGACACCTACTATGTCGACAGCTTCTCCGACAGCGTCACCGAACTTGCCGACCAGGGCATCGATACCGTTCGCACCACGCTGGACGGCTATGTTCTCGGCGCCAACCTCGAGAACCTCATCCTCGCGGGCGTCGGCAACCAGGACGGGACGGGCAACGCTCTCAACAACACCCTGACCGGCACCGACGACAGCAACAGCTTGGAAGGCCTGGACGGCAACGACCGCCTGGTCGGCGGCGGCGGGTCTGACGACCTCTACGGCGGCGCGGGTCTCGACACCCTGCTGGGCGGCGACGGCGACGATCTGCTGTTCGGCGGCAGCGGCAACGACAAGCTGACCGGCGGCGCTGGTCGCGATTACTTCGTGGCCGGGGGTGAGTTCATCCCGGGCGTCTCCGGCGTGGCTATCGAGACCGACAGCATCCTCGACCTTCAAGCCGGCGAAGTCATCGGCCTGGCCACCAGCGCGCTGTCCTTCCAGTCGGTGTTCAACGGCACGGCCGGCCAGGCCAAGCTGGTCTATTCGATGGGCACGAACTCGACGCTGTTCCAGCTCGACATCGACGGTGACAACCGCGTCGACTACCAGCTGCGCATCAACGGCGACCAGACGGCCAATACCAACATCGCCACCGGTCAGGACGATGTGAACGGCGGCTGGTACCTGTTCGGCGCCGCCCCGTAGGGATCGGAGCCGCGGTAGCGATGACGGTCAGCAAGGCGTGCTGACCGTCATCGCGATCAGCTCCTCAAGAGTTCCAGGAGCGAGCTGCCCCTCAGGGTGGCGAACACCTGGGCCGAGGCCTGCAGGGCCGTCTGGGCCTGTTCCAGTCGGCTGATGGCCTCGGCCATGTCGACTTCTGAGATATCGGAAATCTCGCCCTTCAGCAGGGTGACCCGGTCGTCGTGCTGGGTCAGGCTGTTCTCGACCCGCACCTGGTTGGCGCCGTTCAGGGCGGCGCTGTCGGTGAGCGCCTTGTTGGCGGCGTCGAACTTGGGAAGCATGCCTTCGATAAAGGTCTTCTGGGCCGTGCTCAGCGGCGAGGAGAAGGCGCCGTTGGCCTCGACATAGGCCTGCACCTCCTTGAAGGCCTCGAACAGGTCGGTCCCTTCGGTGTCCGCCAGGAAGCCGCTCTCGATGGTGATGTTGTCGTCCAGCCGGCTGACGGGCTTCAGCTGGTCATTGAGGAACAGGTCGGCGATGGCCGGGGCGGCCGTCAGGTCGGACAGGCGCGTGGCGTCGACCGGACGGGTGTTCACCTGGGCGCCGGCGAACAGGTAGCGGCCGCCCTGCTGGGTATTCAGCGACTCTGCGGCGGTGAGGAAGTGACCCTGCAACTCGCCCATGATGGCGTCGCCCCGGTCGCTGGCCAGCGCCTCGGCCAGGGTGTTGCGTGCCGCGTCGGCGGAGTCGGCAGTGGAGCGCAGGGCCAGGTCCTGCGCCTCCAGGCGGGAGGTGATCAGCTTGCCCTGCTCGAGGTAGCCCTCGACCCGGGCCTTCACCGAATTGGCGGCGATCAGCTGTTCGACCTGCGGCGCGAAGGCGCGCAGGCTGTCGCCGAGCCGGCCGCTGGACACCTGTCCCTGGGCCTGTTCCTGGCTGTTGGTCGCCCGCATCAGGTCACGCAGGACGATGGAGTAGCTGTGGCTTGTGGAGACGCGGCTCATGATCAGTTCACCATGCCGAGGAGGATGTCATAGAGGTCCTTGCTGGCCTGGACGATCCGGGCCGAGGCGTTGAACGCCTGCTGATAGGTGGTCATGGCGATCAGCTCCTCATCAAGGTTGACCCCTTCGACCGAGGCCCGCCGCGCCGAGGCTTCCTCGGCCACCGCCTGGGCGCTTTCCTGTCTGGAGGCCGCCGAGTCCGCCCGCCGGCCGATGGAGCCGGCCAGTTCGGCGCCGTAGCGGGTGACGCTCATCGAGACGCTGCTCAGGGTGCCGACGGCGTCGAAGCGGCTGTTGACCGAGCCCGACTGGGCCAGCAGCAGCGCCCCGCGTCCATCGCCGGCCGACAGCACCGGGTTTCCCGAGGCCGCCTGGGTCAGATCCAGCGTGGCCAGGCCCAGTTTGGAGGAATTGGCCTTGATGTCGCTGCGCAGGGTGTAGCGTTCGGCCCGGCCGCCGCGCTGGGCCTCGCCGACACCGAACAGTTCGGTGATCGAGGGGCCGCCCGTACCCCGTTCGGTGTTGTCGCTGACCACGGTCATCTTGTAGCCGGCGGCCCCGGGGGAAAAGCTCATCTGGCCGTTGGCGTCGAGACCGAACTGGCCATAGGTGCCGACGCCCGTGGTGTTGTCGTTCAGCGAATTGAGCAGGTCCTGCATCGTGCCGCCGGCCGGCACGGCGACCTTGATGTCGCGGATGCGGGCTCCGTCGGCGGCGGCGATGCGCAGGGTGATCTCGTCTCCGGCCGTGAAGCCGTGGGGATCGGTGGTGCGCAGTCCGGTCTCGTAGTTGGAGAAGCCGGTGCTGCTGACCAGGTCGTTGAGCCCGAAAAAGTGGGAGAAGGTCTTGCCGGTCTTGGACGAGGGGCTTGCGCTGTTTTCGGCGAAGGCCAGGCCGTTGGTCCCGGTCGCCGACAGGCTGAGGGCCCCGTCCGAGAAGCTGGCCGAGCCAAAGGCGCCCATGGCGGTGTTCAGGCTGGTCAGGAAGGTGGCCGGGGTGAAGGCGCTGGTCGGGCCGCCGTCGACGCTCATTGTGCCGGCGGTGAAGTCGATGTCGATCTGGCGCTGCAGGGTTCCGGTCGCCGACACCACCGCCAGCGAGGTCTGGCCGGTGAAGCCGCCGAGCGCCGTGGGCAGGTCCAGGCCGGTGTTGCGGCCGGTCATCGTGGTCGGCGGCGGCACGCTGGCCGAGGCGTTGTGGGCGCGGTTCAGTTCATCCACCGCGCGCGAGACGAATTCGCCCAGCTCGGCGCTGATGGCCGGAAGGTCGGTGTCGCGCAGTTGCAGAAGGCCCGCGATCTCGCCGCCGGTCAGCCGGGCCCGCATCGAGGTCGGGCCCGAGGCGCCGGCCATGGTGACATTGATCTCGCCGGCCGCGCCCGCCGTGCGCACGAAGCTCAACGTGGCTGCGCCGCCCTGACCGGCCAGCGGCAGGCCATCGGAGGCCCGCACCACAACGCCGCCCTGGGCGCGCGACTGGATGTTGACGTCGATCAGCGAGGACAGCTCGTTGATGCGCTGGATCTGCAGGTTCTCGGACCCGGTGGCGTCGCCGCTGATCACCGTGCTGCGGGTGATGTCGGCGTTGAGGCCGTCGATTTCGGCCAGCAGCTGGTTGACCCGCTCGACCTTGGCCTGGATGCGGCTGTCGACCTCGTCCTGCAGGCTCTTGACCTGGGTCGAGATGCGGCCGGACTCGGTAAGGAAGTCGCTGATCTGGTTGACCGCCGTGCCGCGGCGCACCGTGGAGTTGGGATCGTCGACGGCGGCCGAGAAGGCCGAATAGATGTTGTCCAGCCGGGTGAAGAAGCTCGACCCCGTCGAGGGATCGCCAAACTCGGCCTGGGCGCGGTCCAGCATGTCGGCGATGACGCCCGACGAGCCGGCGCTGGCCGTGGCCTTCAGGGCGGCGCTCTGCAGGAACTTGTCGCTGGCCAGGACCACCTTGGCGACATCGACCCCGACGCCCAGGCCGGCGCTGATCAACGGCTGCTGGTTGACCAGCTTGCGGACGTAGCCGGTGGTGTTGACGTTGGCGATGTTGTCCGAGACGGCCCGCAGGCCGGTCTGGGCCGCCATCAGGCCGGTGGTGGCCGAGGACATGATGCTGTTGAGGGACATGGCCCTTCGCAACTCCTGCCCGGCAAGACCTGACGCGAACCGGCGGTTTCTGCCGGGCGGGAGCGGGCCCGCGCGTATAGGGTCTAGACCAAGGCTTTGATTTTATTGGGCTTCCTTCTGAAGCGCCGGGAATGCTCGGAAAGGGTTGCGCAAGGACGGCGCCAACTGGTCCGGCGTTCCGCACCCGGTCCTTTTCGACCGGGCAAGCCCGGCAAGATTCGCCACAGCAGATATCGATGGCGCCCCGAAGATCTGAGGAAAGGTCAACAAAAACAAGGTTCTCACCAGTTGGCCCGGCGGTTGCTTGGGGAAGGCCGAATGAGCCGGGCGCAGCAGGCGCCGCCAAACTTCCTCCTGTCCAGGGTCGCCACAGCGCCATGACCGCGCCCGCCGCCATCATCGCCTCTTTTGTCCAGCCGGCTGCCAGCCTGGCGATAGGCGATACCGTGGGCGGGGCCGTGGGGGGCTTCGAAGCCATTCTGGCGATGTTGCAGGGCGGCGCCGACGGGAAACCCGGTGAAGGCCTGGACCCGGCGGCCGAAACCGAAACCCAGTCCGAGACCGGCGACCTTGCGGCCCTGCTCGGCCAGTCCGGCGCCGCGGGCTGGCTGACCCAGTCGCTGAGCCAGTCGCCGATCAGACAAGGCGCCGAAGAGCCGATGACCGGCGGCGGGTCCCGGACCATCAAGGCAGCGATCAGTGTGGCGACGGCAGGCGTCTCGACCGAAGCGGCGACAACGGAAGCGACCGGCCTCGACACCTTGCTGGCGCGCCAGGCGCCCGAAAAGGTCGATCCGGCCCTCCTGCAGCGCCGCGAGCCGGTGAGCGGCCAGCAGCCTCTGCCGGTACCGGCTCCGACGATTCCGGCGGAGGACCCGGCCATCGCGGTCGCCGCGGCCCAGGCCATGCTGCAATCGGCGAACGAACCGGCCTCGGCCATGGCTGAAACGGTCGCGGTCCCGACTGTCATGACCCCGCCGGTCGAGACCAAGCCGGCGACACCGACGCGCAAGGTCTCGTCGGCGGGCGATGCCAAGGCCGCGAAGGTCCAGGCCGCCGAGGCCGGGCCGACCGCGACGTCGGTGGCCGACGTCAAGGAAACCCTTCTTTCCGGCGATGACGAACTCGCGCCGGTCGAACTGGTCGCCCGTGAAGCCGAAGCGCCCGACACGCCGGCCCGCACCGCCGACGCCACGGCCCAGGCCATCACCGCCAGGCTCGAGGCAGTCGCGGCCGGGGCCACGGCCTTCGCCGCCCAGGTACGCGGCGCGCCGGAGACGGTGGCCAAACTGGCCGCCGGCATCCTCGACAAGCTTGAGGGCCAGGCGACCCGGTTCGACCTGCAACTCGATCCGCATGGCCTCGGCAAGGTCGACGTCAGCGTCGAGATCGGCGCGGACGGCAAACTTACCGCCCAGCTCGGCTTTGATAACGCCGTGGGCCTCAGTGAACTGCGCGGCCGGGCCCAGGAACTGCGCTCGGCGCTGGAACAGGCCGGCTTCAACCTGGCCGAGGGCGCCCTGAGCTTCGATTTCAACGACGAACGCCGGCAGCAACAGGCCACCGACGGCCAGTCGGACCGCACCGAACAGGCCGGCAAGGCCTTCGCCCGGGCCCAGGGGGCCCTCGACGAAGAACTGGCCGCCACCCCCACCCGTTACCAGGCCCGCCGTGGCCTGGACCTGCTGATCTAGGACCCACACCATGGTCGACGCCGTTTCCTCTGGCACAAGTGTTCTCGACAAGATCAGCGACAGCCGCGGGCGACTGGCTGACAGCACCGAGACCTTCCTGAGCCTGCTGACCACACAGCTGAAGAACCAGGACCCGCTGTCGCCGATGGACTCGAGCCAGTTCACGCAACAGATCGTCCAGATGACCGGGGTCGAGCAGCAGCTCCTGACCAACGATTTGCTGGCCGCCCTGGTCGGCATGAGCGACGGGGGGCTGGCCGACTCGGTCAACCTGATCGGCAAGACGGTGACCGCCACCACCGGCGCCGCCTCTCTGCAGGACGGCAAGGCGACCTGGGCCTACAACCTGCCGCGCGGCGCCAACAGCGTTCAGCTGGATGTCCTCGACGCCAAGGGCAATATCGTCGCCAGCCAGGTGCTGACCGCCACGGCCGCCGGCAACCACAGCTTCGAATGGGACGGCAAGACCAACCTCGGGACCCAGCTCGCCGATGGCGACTACGGCCTGCGCATCACGCCGACCGACTCGTCCGGAACCAAGTTCTCCGCCATCCAGACCCTGACCGGCGTGGCCACCGCCGTGCAGTCAGTGGACGGAACAAACATCGTCACGATCGGCAAGACCAGGGTGCCGATCAGCGCCGTCACGGCCGTGAGCAACACGATCTGACGACGACCCGAACAAAGTGGAGCCCGAATGGCTCCGCAGCGGAACGCTCCGCAAACGCAAAACGCGCCCAAGTGAACCCATTTCCGCTTAGGCAAGGATAAGAAACCAATGAGCATCAACAGCGCCATGCTCGCCGGGGTGTCTGGTCTGGTCGCGAACTCGTCGGCCCTCGCCGCGATTTCCGACAACATCTCCAACGTCAACACGGTCGGCTACAAGCGTAGCCAGGCCAACTTCCAGACCCTGGTTTCCGGCAACACCCGCAACGCCACCTATGCCGCCGGCGGTGTCTCCGCCCAGACGCGTCAGTATGTGACGCAACAGGGTCTGCCGCAGTCCACGTCCAACACCACGGACCTGGCGATCAGCGGATCCGGATTCTTCGTGGTCACCGAGAAGCCCGAAGACCTGCAGTCCAGCGACGCCCGCGCCTTCACCCGCGCCGGCTCGTTCCAGCTCGACAACCTCGGCTATCTGAAAAACGAGGCTGGTCTCTATCTGCAGGGCTGGCTGGTCGACGACCAGGGCATCATCACCACCGACCCTTCGGACCTGTCGCGCCTCAGCTCGATCAATGTCTCTAACGTCGGCGGCGCCGCCGAGCCGACCACCCGCGTGGCGATGAGCGCCAACCTGAAATCCAGCCAGGCCGTCTCGGCCGAACTCGGCGCCTACAACGCCTCGACCAACTCGATGGCCATGTACGACGCCGAACTGGGCACAGGGATCAAGCCTGACTTCTCGATCCAGATCCCTGCGTCAGACTCCAAGGGCGGCAAGCGGACCCTGCAGATCGACTTTCTAAAGAGCAACGTACCGAACCAGTGGTTTGCCGAGATCCGGGCCGTGCCGGCCAGCGACGTCATCACCGGCGCCGGCCTCAGCAACGGCCAGTTGAAGACCGGCATCGTCGCTTTCGCGCCTGACGGTCGTCTGGATAGCGCCGCCACCACCCTGCTGGACGCCGACGACCCGGTCCTGACCTTCGGCGCCTCGGCCGACGCCGCGCCCGGCGCCGGAGAGGCCAACTGGGCCACAGGCCTGGGCATCGACGACCAGGAGATTCGCATCGACATCGCCGGCGGCGCCGGGGGCCTGACGCAATACGACAGCCAGTCGATCGTCCAGGCGGTCAACACCAACGGCACGGCCTTCGGCAACCTCACCAATGTCGAGATCGACGAGGACGGCTTCGTCACGGCCATCTTCGACAACGGCATCAGCCGCCAGATCGCCCAGGTGGCCATCGCCACCTTCGCCAACCCCGATGGCCTCAAGGCCACCAACGGCAATGCCTATCGCGTGACGATGGAGAGCGGCACCTATAGCCTGAAAGCGGCCGGCACCGGCGGCGCGGGGGCGATCGCGCCCTCGACCCTCGAGGCCTCGACTGTCGACCTCTCCAGCGAGTTCACCGGCCTGATCATCACCCAGCGGGCCTATTCGGCTTCGTCAAAGATCATTTCGACGGCCGATCAGATGCTGGAAGAGCTGCTCAGCATCAAGAGATAATTAACCAATAGACTAACGGCGGTTAACGCCGTTGTCTCAAGTTGAAACAATGCGTTAAAGCGGGGGCAATCCGTGGTTACTTGTATCTTTACTAGACCGATTCACGGGGTGTTATCGCGTGAGCGCTATGGTCTCCCTCAACAGTGATGTCCAGGAGAGGCGTAGAACCATGCTTCAGCAGCAGCAGCAGCGGGTCAACAGCAAGGGCGAGAAGTACGTGATCGGTCCGACCGGCGCGCCCCTGACGCTGTCCGACCTGCCGCCCCCCAACACCGAGCGGTGGGTGATCCGCCGCAAGGCGGAGGTCGTGGCGGCGGTTCGTGGTGGGCTTCTCACCCTCGACGACGCCTGTGACCGGTATCGGCTGACCAACGAGGAATTCCTCAACTGGCAGCAGTCGATCGACCGGCACGGCCTGGCGGGCCTGCGCACCACCCGCCTTCAACAGTATCGCTGAGCCGTTCGCCCCCCCTTATTGGCTCGGCGAGTAAGGCGGCCGCGCTCCGAAAGGAGCGCGGCCGTTGCCTTTTCGGGCGCCGGACACTGGCGTCGCTGCGGCGGGCGCTGCACCATCCAGGCAACGACCTCCTGAGAGTGGTACTTGAGCCCGCGCGCGACCTACATGCTTGCCATCGCGATCAATCTTGCGGTCGCACTGGCTTGGCTATTGCTCTCCCATCACCTTCTGGGATCGTGGACGAGCCTGTTGACCTATGGCGCCGGCATCGCGATCTGCGGCTTGGTCCAGTGGGGAATCAACGAGGCTTTCTGCTGCCCCGGCTGCGGCGCCTCGATGGCCTATTGGTACGTTGGCGACTGGAAGGTCCAGATGCCATGGCCCGCCGCCAAATGTGGTAAATGCGGCGAGCCTCTCGATAAGGCGTAAACCCAGCAAATGCTGAGTTCACCCTGCGACGCCAGATCGCGGCTCCTTACCAAGTCTCTTAAAGCCCCGTTTACCATCCACCCGGTAAATCCTGCCTAGCAAACCCGGCAGAAGCGGGCGTTGGTTTCGTTTCGGGGGCGGGAAACCCAGGTGGATCGGTTTCTAGGCGCGTTTAAGGGTGCGGCGCTGGTCAGGCTGCTGGTCATGGCCGGCGTCGGGGTCGGCCTGCTGGCGGCGATCATCGCCCTGACCAGCGGCTTCATGACCCAGCCCAAGGCGCTGCTCTATTCCAACCTTGACCTCAAAGAGGCGTCGGAAGTCACCGCTGCCCTGGACCAGGCCGGTATCAAGTACGAGGCCAAGGGTGACGGTTCGACCATCATGGTCGACCGCGACAAGGTCGCCTCCACCCGCCTGCTGGTGGCCGGCAAGGGTCTGGTGACCTCCGGCTCGGTCGGCTACGAAATCTTTGACCAGACCTCCGCCCTGGGTCAAACCGACTTCGTCCAGCAGATCAACAACAAGCGCGCCCTGGAAGGCGAGCTGCAGCGGACCATCAAGGGCTGGCATGGCGTCACCGACGTCCGGGTGCTGCTCAACATTCCCAAGCGGCAGCTGTTCGAGGAAGAGGCCGGCAATCCCACGGCGGCTGTGTCCATCGGCGTTGCCGGGCGCAAGCCCGGCCAGGACCAGGTGCTGGCGATCCAGAATTTCGTCGCCGCCGCCGTCGGGGGTCTCAAGCCCGAAAACGTCGCCGTAACCGACATCAAGGACGGCAAGTCGCTGGCGACCCTGGGACAGGGCGGGGCGATGGGGGCCATCGCCGACGACCGCAAGGCGCAGATCGAGCGCGACCTGGCCGAGCGAATCCGCCAGCAGGTCGAGGGCGTGGTCGGGGCCGGCAAGGCCCGGGTCGAAGTCTCTGCCGAGATCGACATGGCCCAGGTCACCGAGCAGAAGAAGACCTATGACCCGGACGGCCAGGTCATCCGTTCCGAACAGACCAATGAAGAGGCCAGCGAAGAGGGCTCGTCCTCGAACAACGACGCTGTCACGGCGTCGGGCAACATCCCCGGCGGCGGCGGCGATCCCGCCTTCCTGCCGACCAACAAGAACACCACCAAGGGCGCCTCGACGGTCACCAACTACGAGATCTCGGAGACCACCCGGACCGAGGTCGTCGCCCCCGGCACGGTGCAGAAGCTCAGCGTCGCCGTCGCCGTCGACGGCGTCACCGGTCCCGGCGCCAACGGCAAGGCCGGCCCTTACACGCCCCGCACCGAGGCGGAGATGGCCAAGCTGAACGAACTGGTGCGGGCCGCTGTGGGCTTCAACGAGGGCCGGGGCGACGTCGTCAAGGTCATCAACGTTCCCTTTGCCCGCGACGAGGCCCTGGCCAGCGACGGCAAGGACGGCATGTTCGACTTCACCAAGAACGACCTGCTGCGGTTCGCCGAACTGGGCGCGGGCGCCATTGTGGTCATGCTGCTGCTGTTCTTCGGCCTGCGGCCGCTGCTCAAGAGCCTCAACCAACCCCCGGGCGGCGGAGCGATGCCGATGCTGGCCGGGGCCGGTGGCGGCAACCTGACCCCCGGCCAGGCCCAGCAGATCCAGATGCAGGTCGATCCCCATACCGGTGAGATGCTGGCTCTGCCGCCCAGCGATATGGACCAGCGTATCGACATCGCCCGCATCGAGGGCCAGGTGAAGGCCAGCAGCGTCAAGCGGGTCAGCGAGTTCGTCGATAGTCATCCGGAGGAGTCGGTCTCGATCCTCCGCAGCTGGCTGCATGAGACCGCATGAGCCGGGCCGCCAAAAGCAAGTCGATCAACGACGCCAGCCGTCTGAACGGTCCGGAGAAGGCGGCCGTGGTCATGCTCGCCCTCGGCGAGGACCACACCCACATCTGGGAACAGCTGGACGAGGAGGAGATCAAGGAGATCTCCCAGGCCATGGCCAGTCTCGGCACCGTCGCGGCCAGCGTCGTCGAGGAACTGCTCGTCGAGTTCGTTTCCGGGATGAGCGCGTCCGGCGCCATCATGGGCAGCTTCGAGCAGACCCAGCGCCTGCTTGCCTCCTTCATGCCGCCCGAGAAGGTCGACAGTCTGATGGAGGAGATCCGCGGTCCGGCGGGTCGCACCATGTGGGACAAGCTGGGCAACGTGAACGAGGCGGTGCTCGCCAACTATCTGAAGAATGAGTACCCGCAGACCGTCGCGGTGGTGCTGTCCAAGATCAAGGCCGACCACGCCTCACGCGTTCTCACCTGCCTGCCCGAGGATTTCGCTCTCGAATGCGTCCAGCGCATGCTGCGCATGGAGCCGGTGCAGCGCGAGATCCTCGACAAGATCGAGCAGACCCTGCGCGTCGAGTTCATGTCCAACCTGGCGCGCACCTCCAAGCGCGACAGCCATGAACTGATGGCGGACATCTTCAACAATTTCGACCGCCAGACCGAAGGCCGTTTCATCGCCGCACTGGAAGAGCGCAACCGCGAGGCGGCCGAGCGCATCCGGGCCCTGATGTTCGTCTTCGAGGACCTTTCCAAGCTCGATCCAGGCGGGGTTCAGACCCTGCTGCGGGCGGTCGAGAAAGATCAGCTGGGCCTGGCCCTTAAGGGCTCGTCCGACGCCCTGCGGGAAATGTTCTTCTCCAACATGTCCGAGCGCGCCGCCAAGATCATGCGCGAGGACATGGAGGGCATGGGCCCGGTGCGCCTGAAGGATGTGGATCAGGCCCAGATGGCGATGGTCCAGGTGGCCAAGGACCTCGCCGCGAAGGGCGAGATCATGCTGGCCGGGGCCGGCGGCGACGATGAGCTGATCTACTGATGACCGCCCCGTACGCCTCTTCGGGCCACCGCCCCTTCACCTTCGACACCGAGTTCGACGACGCCGGCGCGGTCGCCTATCAGCCGCCGCGCGCCAAGCGCAGCTTCACGCCGGAGGAAGTCGAAGCCATCCGCGCCGCGTCCTATGCCGAGGGCGAGCGCTCGGCCATGGCCGCCGCCGAGATGGAACTGGCCCGGGCCATGGACCGCATCGCCGACGCCGCCCGCCAGGGCCTTGGCGCCCTGGCCCAGGTCGCTCACACGCATCGCTCCGATACGGCCCACCTCAGCATGGCGGCCGCCCGCAAGATCGCCGACAGCGCCCTGGCCAGATACCCCGAAGCCCCGGTCACCGCCGCGCTCGAGGCCCTGGCCCGCGAAGTCGAAGCCAGCCCGCGCCTGCTGGTCAAGGTCGCGCCGGAGGCCCAGGAGCGGGTCCAGGCCGCGCTCGACGGCATGGCCAGCAGCCTTGGCCATTCGGGCCGCATCGAGGCCCGGGCCGAGCCCGGCATGACCCTGGCCGCCTTCATCCTCGACTGGGGTGATGGCCGCGCAAGTTTCGACCCTGTCGATGCGGCCGCCCGCATCCAGGTCGCCCTGGACGAGGCTCTGGCCGCCGAAGGCCTGCACGCCGAACCCCTTGTTCCTCCGGAGCCTGACCATGGCTGATGACAACCTGACCCTCGAGGAATTCTCGCTTGACCAGCCGCTGGCCAGCGAATTGCCCGTCGATTACGACGAGAAGACCGCCACCGACCTGGCGCCGGTCTTCGACGTGCCGGTCAACATCTCGGCCGTGCTCGGCCGGGCCAACATGAGCGTCGCCCAGCTGTTGCAGCTCGGCCAGGGCAGTGTCCTGGAGCTGGACCGAAAGGTCGGCGAGGCGATCGATATCTACGTCAACAACCGTCTGGTGGCGCGGGGCGAGGTTGTCGTCGTCGACGACCGTCTGGGCGTGACCATGACGGAAATCATCAAGGACGGCGACAGCCAGGCCTGAAGCCTGGGCTGTCGGTAGGAGAGTAGTCATGCGGCTTCTGGTCGTCGGAAAATTGAACGGACAGCTGTCCCTCGCCGTGAAGATGGCGATGAACACCGGGGCCAAGGTGGCGCACGTCGAGACCACCGCGGCGGCAACCCAGGCGCTGCGGGCCGGCCAGGGCGCGGACCTGCTGATGGTCGACTACGAGCTCGATATCGCCGGGCTGATCGCCGCCAACGAGGCCGAACGCATTCGCGTGCCGGTGGTCGCCTGCGGTGTCGGGGCCGACGCCCAGCGGGCCGGAGACGCCATCCGCGCCGGGGCGGTCGAGTTCATTCCGCTGCCGCCGGACGCCGAGCTGATCGCCGCGGTGCTGTCGGCGGTAAGCGACGACAACCGTCCGATGGTGGCCCGCGATCCGATCATGGAATCGGTGATCAAGCTGGCCGACCAGATCGCCCCGTCCGACGCCTCCATCCTGATCACCGGCGAGAGCGGTGTCGGTAAGGAGGTGATGGCCCGCTATGTCCATACCAAGTCTAAGCGCGCCTCCAAGCCCTTCATCAGCGTCAACTGCGCCGCCATCCCCGAGAACCTGCTGGAAAGCGAACTGTTCGGCCATGAGAAGGGCGCCTTCACCGGCGCCGTGGCCCGGCGGGTCGGCAAGTTCGAGGAGGCCGACGGCGGCACGCTCCTGCTGGACGAAATCAGCGAGATGGACGGTCGACTGCAGGCCAAGCTCCTGCGCGCCATCCAGGAGCGCGAGATCGACCGGGTCGGGGGCTCCAAGCCGGTCAAGGTCAACATCCGCATCCTCGCCACCAGCAACCGCGACCTCGCCGCGGCCGTGAAGGACGGCAGCTTCCGTGAAGACCTGCTCTACCGCCTGAACGTCGTAAACCTGCGGCTGCCGCCGCTGCGCGAGCGGCCGGGTGATATCGCGGCGCTGTGCGACCACTTCCTGAAGAAGTACGCCAAGGCCAACGGCATGCCCGAGCGTCCGCTGTCGGCGGAGGCCCGCAAGCGCCTCGTCGCCCATCGCTGGCCGGGCAATGTGCGGGAACTGGAAAACGCCATGCACCGCGCCGTGCTGCTGTCGACCGGCGCCGAGATCGAGGAGTTCGCCATCCGTCTGCCGGACGGCCAGCCCCTGGCCCCCGCGCCGGACACGGCCGTCGCCCGCACCGCCTCGATGGCGGCCGAGGCGATCACCCGCACGCTCGTGGGGCAGACGGTGGCCGAGGTCGAGCAACAGCTGATCCTCGACACCCTGACCCACTGCTCGGGCAACCGCACCCATGCCGCCACCATCCTCGGCATCTCGATCCGCACCCTGCGCAACAAGCTGAAGGAATACGGCGACTCCGGCGTGGCGGTGCCGCCGCCGCAGGCCGGTCTCGGTTCCAACGCCGCCTAGTGAGCTTTCCAGATGAGTGACGCCCACCCGATTTCCGCCTCCAACCCCGTGACCCTCAAGCAGGTCTGGGGCTGGGTGGCGCGTGGCGACGTGGGCCTGGCTATCGGCATCGTCAGCGTCATCGTGCTGCTGATCCTGCCGGTGCCGCCGTTCCTGCTGGACATCCTGCTGGCCCTGTCGCTGACCAGCAGCATCCTGATCCTGATGACGGCGCTGCTGATCAAGCGGCCGCTGGAGTTCACCGCCTTCCCGACGGTGTTGCTGGTCACCACCCTGTTCCGCCTGGGCCTGAACCTGGCCTCGACCCGCCTGATCCTCAGCCACGGTCACGAGGGCACGGAAGGGGCCGGCAAGGTCATCGAGGCCTTCGGCCACATGATGATGAGCGGCAACTTCATCATCGGGGTGATCGTCTTCGCCATCCTGGTCCTGGTGAACTTCGTGGTCGTCACCAAGGGTTCGGGCCGGATCGCCGAAGTGGCCGCCCGCTTCACCCTCGACGCCATGCCGGGCAAGCAGATGGCCATCGACGCCGACTTGTCATCCGGCCTCATCGACCAGGACCAGGCCAAGCTGCGGCGCAAGGAGCTGGAGCAGGAGAGCACCTTCTTCGGGGCCATGGACGGCGCCAGCAAGTTTGTGAAGGGCGATGCCGTGGCCGCCCTGGTCATCACCGCCATCAACATCATCGGCGGCATCCTGATCGGGGTGATCCAGCACAAGATCCCGATCGGCGACGCCTTCAACACCTACACCATCATGACCATCGGCGACGGTCTGGTCAGCCAGGTGCCGGCCCTGATCATCTCGATCGCCGCCGGCCTGCTGGTCTCCAAGGCCGGCGTTGATGGCGCCGCCGACAAGGCCCTGGTCACCCAGCTGGCCATGAACCCCGTGGGCCTCGGCATGGTCTCGGCCGCCGCCGGGGTTATGGCCCTGGTGCCGGGAATGCCGAAGATTCCCTTCATCGCCATCGCCATCGCCACCGGCTACCTGGCCTGGCGACGGGCCCAGAACGCCAAGCTTCCGCCACCGGTCGATGTGTCTTCACTGCCGGTCGCAACCGAGGCCGAGGAAGAGCCGATCGGCCAGTCGCTGGCCATCGACGACATCAAGATCGAGCTGGGCTACGGCCTGCTGACCCTGATCAACGACCTGGACGGTCGCAAGCTGACCGACCAGATCCGCGCCCTTCGCAAGACGCTCGCCGGAGAGTTCGGCTTTGTGATGCCGTCGGTCCGCATCCTCGACAACATGCGCCTGCCGACCCAGGGCTACGCCATCCGCATCAAGGAGATGGATACCGGGGCCGGCGAGGTTCGCATCGGCAGCCTGATGGCCATGGACCCGCGCGGCGGTCAGGTCGACATCCCCGGCGAACATGTGCGTGAGCCGGCCTTCGGCCTGCCCGCCACCTGGATCGATGACTCGCTGAAGGAAGAGGCGACCTTCCGCGGCTACACCCTGGTCGATCCGGCCACGGTGCTGACGACGCACCTGACCGAGATCCTCAAGGACAACATGTCCGACCTGCTGTCCTACGCCGAGGTCCAGAAGCTGCTCAGGGAACTGGGCCCGGAGCAGAAGAAGCTGGCCGAGGAACTCATCCCCGGCGTCATCACCGCCTCGACCCTGCAGCGCGTCCTGCAGGCGTTGCTGCGTGAGCGGGTGTCAATCCGCGATCTGGGCACCGTCCTGGAAGGCATCGCCGAGGCGGCGCCCCATACCGCGTCCCTGACCGCCCTGACCGAAGCTGTGCGCGTGCGCCTCGGCCGTCAGCTGTGCTGGGCCAATCGGGGCGAGGACGGCGCCCTGCCGATCGTCACCCTGTCGCCGGACTGGGAGGCGGCCTTCGCCGACAGCCTGATCGGCAATGGCGAGGAAAAGCAGCTGGCCATGGCCCCGTCCAAGCTTCAGGACTTCATCAAGAACGTCCGCGAGGCCTTCGAACGGGCGGCCCTGGCGGGCGATGCCGCGGTGTTGCTGACCAGTCCGATGGTCCGGCCCTACGTGCGCTCGATCATCGAACGCTTCCGCGGCCAGACCGTGGTGATGAGCCAGAGCGAGGTCCACCCAAGGGCCAGGCTGCGCACTGTCGGGATGATCTAGGCGAGCCTCGGCAGGATCCTGCAGGCGGCTTCGCGATAGGCGGGTACGCCGAGCACATGGTTCAGCGCCGGCAGGATGCGCTCCAGCGGCGCCGCCCGCATCTCATCGTCGATGTAGCCGCCAAACTGCTTGAACCAGGCCGCGTGCTCGCCTTTCAGCCGGTCGGGGATGAACTTGCCCGTCGCCTGAAGCAGGCGCAGGTGGTCGTAGATCTTCTGTTCGGCGAAGCCGACGCCGACGTCCGGCGTGTATTCGAAATCGACCAGGGCGAAGGCCTTGCCGGCCGGATCGGACAGCACATTGCTCAGCGACGCGTCCATGTGGGCCATGCCGACTTCGCGGTGCAGCCGGTCAAGGGCCGCGCTGGCCTGGGACAGGTACTCCCAAACCCGATCAGGGTCTTTCAGCGCCCTGGACGTGAGGGTCTCATAGGGCAGGTGCCGGCAAAGGATGGCGTCCTCGGCCCGCCAGATCGGCTCGGGGGCCAGGCCGATGCTGGCGGCGCGGGCCAGGGCGACGTACTCGTGGTCAAGGCGGCGGGCAGGTTCCTCGATCTGGAACGGCATGCCGGGGGGCGGGGTCGGCCGCTGTTTGAACGGGTTGACCAGCCGCAGCACGGCCACCTGCCGGTCGCCGGCGAAGACATCGTAGTTGCTGTCGTGGCCGAGGTTGCCGCGTTCCTTCAACCGGACCGGGGCGCCGATCACCCCCTCCACGATCGCCCGGACAGCCTCGCGCCTGTCCTTGATGGCGGCCTCCGCCTTGCGGGCGCGCCACCAGCGCTTGATTTTTCTCACGTCATCTCCGCCCGGATGGCTTCCAGCCGCCGGAACAAGGACTCACGTTCGTCGGGCGTGAAATAGAGGTCCAGATGTCCCAGGGCCTCCGCCTCGTTGTCGGTCGAGTGTAGGGGGTTGTGTCTGGTGTGAAGCCCTGTGACCTTCGAAAAATCGTCCCGGAGGCCCTTCTTCAGGAACTGGCGACCGTTGAACACGAAGGGATGCGGCGTCGCCTCGTCGCCGAGGGCGGGGAGGGGATTCCGGTCGAAAACGACAACGGCATGCACCGGCGGCCCCCCGCGCTTCCACTTGCCGCCCCGGATCTTGCTGTTGGTCTTCAGCCGGGTGAGCCAGGGAATCGCCTTGTCAGCCAGGATTTCATAATCCCTGCCGAGCGCCTCCAGCAGCATCGTCGCCTGCCCCCTGGATGCGGCGATCTTTCGGATGACGAAGAGGTTCATCTCGCCGGGCGGCTCGTTGCCGACCTCTGCCAGGAAGCGGCTCTTCACATGGCGCGAGAAGTCATTGACCAGGATGGCGGCCAGCTGGCGGTAGGGCACGGCCATGCCGGCGGCTTTCAGCCGTTCGTGGAAGGCGGTCAGGGTGAGGGGGAAGTCCTCGCCGGTCTTCGCCATCAGATCGCGAAGCTCGGGAACGTACTTGCTGCCTTCCGAGGCGGCCGGATCGAGCCGGTCGATCTTCGAGCGCTCGGCCTTGTGGTAGGCGATGTGGAAGATCAGACCGAGCAGATAGGGCAGGGGCCTGGGAACCCAGAACCCGCCCTCATGCCGCTCACGCTCGTCGAGCAGCAGGTTGGCCAGCTTCGGCGGATAGTAGGCCAGACCCTGATAGGCGCCGGCCGGCGATCCGGAGACGTCATAGAGGTCGCACTTGACCCCGGCGTTCTTCCCGTAGCGGCCGTACTTCGCCCCGATGCGGTCCAGCGCCCCGTCATCGACCAGCATGTCGACATCGTCCTTGCCGCCGCGCACGGGCCAGCCCTTCAGGAAAGCCGGGGCGTTACGCAGCACCGCATAGCGGATGCCCTCGCTGTCCATCCAGCCGAGGAATTCGTCCATGTCGGGGGCGTAGAGTCTCATGCGCGAAACCGTCTCTACAGAGATTGAAACGGCGCGGAAAGGCCGACCGGCCTCGACGGGGGCTTTCGCACGGGCGCTTGCCAACCGGCGTTCTCTGTGATGCTCTGTTGATTGACTGTTCAACTAAGGGGCTGAGCTGATGGTCGGCGGCGCCGAACCCACCCGGGAGCGGATCCTCTTCGCGGCGATGAAGCTGTTCTCCGAGAAGGGCTTCAACACCACCTCGGTGGCCGACATCCTCAAGGAAGCCGGGGCCAATTCGGGCAGCCTCTATCATTTCTATCCGACCAAGCAGGACGTGCTGCTGGCTGTGCTGGAGATGTACCGCGACGGCATCTACCCGATGCTGCTGGCCCCGGCGTGGGAAGGGGTCGAGGATCCCATCGACCGGGTCTTCGCCCTGCTGGCCGCCTACCGCCGCATGCTGGCCGACACCGACTGCCTGTACGGCTGCCCCATCGGCTCCATCGCCCTCGAACTGCACGAACCCGACCCGCCGGTACGCGAGATGCTGTCGGTCAACTTCGACGGCTGGGCCAGGCATGTGAAGGGCTGCCTCGACCAGGCCAGACACCGCCTGCCGCCCGGCACGGACACCAAACGCCTGGCCATCTTCGTGCTGACCACCATGGAGGGCGGGGTGATGCAGTCGCGAACCCACCGCACCCTGGAGGCCTTTGACGCCTCCGTCGCGTCCTTGCGCGACTATTTCGATCGGCTGGCCGTCGCCGCCGTCAGCGAGACCCAACGGGAGACCGGAACATGAAGCCTCTGATTGCCGGCCTCGCGGCCGCCCTGCTGCTGACCACAACCGCTTTCGCGGCCGAGAAACCGGCGCCGAAGTGGAGCGACTTCAAGGGTGTCGAGAACACCAGCTTCGTCGAGGCCAATGGCCAGCGGGTGCTGCAGCTCTCGATCCTGGTTCCGGCCGCCCCGGACAAGGTCTGGGAAGCGCTCAGCACCGAGGCCGGCTGGAAGACCTGGGCCGCGCCGACCGCCTATGTCGACCTTAGGCTCGGCGGCACGATCGAGACCAACTACGCGGCCGGCAAGGCCAAGGGTGATCCCTCGAACATCATCAACCGCATCGAGGCCTATGTGCCGGGCCGCCTGCTGGCCATCCGCAACATCCAGGCGCCGAAGGGGTTCTTCTCGACCGACGCCTTCGGCCAGACTGCGACCATCATGGAGCTGGTCCCGGCGGGCGACGGCAAGACCCGGGTCATCCTTTCCAATGTCGGGTACGGCCAGGGCGCCGACTTCGACAACGTCTACAAGCATTTCGAATGGGGCGACGCCTACACCCTGGCCGAACTCGCCAGGCGCTTCGAGACCGGCCCCGTAAGTTGGGGCGGAACGGCCCAGAAGGAGAAGACGGCCGCGGCCGTCGACACCATGAAAGATCCAAAACAGCCAAAGGGAGAGTGAACCATGAACCGCAGTGCGCTCATTCGCGCCGTCCTGGTCGGAACGGTGCTTCAGCTGGCCATGGTCCTGGCTGGCCACTTCGTTCCGGCCATCGCCGCCCAGTTCGCGATCATCGGCATGCTGATCTCGTTGCTGGCCGGGGTCGTCTATGTCCGCGCCGCCAGGGGTGGCTGGGGTGACAGCGTCATCGGCGGCCTGATCGCCGGCGGCGTCTGCGCCTTCCTCGGCATCCTGGTCAGCTATCTCCTCAAGGACGTCACCGCCGACATCCTGTGGATGGGCACAGCTGGCTCAGCCGTCGCCGGCCTGATCGGCGGCGCCGTCGGCAAGCTGGTTTTCGCGCGGTAGCTGGGGACCGGTAGCCCGCGGCGCGGGCTACCGGTCCCCAATTCCTCCTAGTCCTGGAACGGGTCCCGCAGCAGGATGGTGTCATCCCGCTCGGGGCTGGTGGACAGCAGGGCCACCGGGGCGCCGATCAGTTCCTGAATGCGGCCGACGTATTTGACCGCATTGGCCGGCAGATCCCTGAAGCTGCGGGCGCCGGCGGTGCTCTCGCTCCAGCCGGGCAGTTCCTCATAGATCGGTTCCACAGCCGCCTGGTCGCGCAGGCCGGCCGGCAGGTAGTCGATCTCCTTGCCGTGCAGCCGGTAGCCGACGCAGACCTTCAGGGTCTCGAGACCATCGAGCACGTCCAGCTTGGTCAGGGCGATGCCGTTGATGCCGTTGATGGCCACGCTCTGGCGCACCAGCACGCTGTCGAACCAGCCGCAGCGGCGTCCACGGCCGGTGTTGGTGCCGACCTCGCGGCCCACCGTGGCCAGGTGCTGGCCGACCGCGTCGTTGAGTTCACAGGCGAACGGCCCCTCGCCGACCCGGGTGGTGTAGGCCTTGACGATGCCCAGCACATAGCCCGGCCCCTGCGGCCCCATGCCGGAGCCCGCCGCCGCCTGGCCGGCCACGGTGTTGGACGAGGTGACGAACGGATAGGTGCCGTGGTCGACGTCGAGCAGGGCGCCCTGCGCGCCCTCGAACAGGATCCGCTTGCCGGCGCGGCGCATCTCGTCGAGCAGCTTCCAGGCGGGGCGGGCATAGGGCAGCAGCTTCGGCGCCAGGGCCAGCAGTGCGTCGAACATGGCGACCGGGTCGGCTTCCGGCAGGCCAAGGCCCCGGCGCAGCGGCCCATGGTGGCTGAGCAGCCGCTCGATCTTGGGCCTAAGGGATTCTGGGTCGGCGAGGTCCGCCACCCGGATCGCCCGGCGTCCGACCTTGTCCTCGTAGGCCGGCCCGATACCGCGCCCGGTGGTGCCGATCTTCTGGGTCGAGGCCGACTCCCGCGCCTGGTCGAGGTCGCGGTGCAGCGGCAGGATCAGGCAGGCGTTGTCGGCCAAGACCAGCACCTCGGGGGTGATCTTCACCCCCTGGCCGGCGATGCCCTCGATCTCGCCCAGCAGGTGCCAGGGATCGACCACCACGCCGTTGCCGATGACCGACAGCTTGCCCTGGACGACGCCGCTGGGCAGCAGGGCCAGCTTGTAGACCTTGCCGTCGATGACCAGGGTGTGACCGGCGTTGTGACCGCCCTGGAAGCGGACCACGACTTCGGCGCGGTCGCACAGCCAGTCGACGATCTTGCCCTTGCCTTCATCACCCCACTGGGCGCCGACAACAGTAACATTGGCCATGGGTACGATCCTCCACCCGCCAGGAGACTTCAGCGCGCCCTTCGACGGGACTCGGCGGGCTGAAGGGGATCGCGATAGGCGCCCCTCAACGAGGCGCGGGCGCTCTGTAGCGGGTCACGCCCGGTTGAACAAGACCACGCCGGTCATGATCGCCGCATACTGCACCCCGGCCCCGGCCAGCACGAAGCTGTGCCAGATGGCCCGCCGGTATTGCAGGCTCTTGCGGACATAGAAGATGACCCCGGCCGAGTAGACCAGGCCGCCGACCGCCAGCAGGATCATCCCGGCCAGCGACACCGCCGCCACCATCGGCCCGATGGCGATGATGACGATCCAGCCCAGCGCCAGGTAAAGCGCCACCCAGAACCCCTTGCCCAGACCCGGCAGGAACAGCTTTCCCGCCACCCCGCCCAGGGCCAGCGTCCAGACCGCCAGGGTCATGCCGATCGACCAGGCCCCGGTCAGGCTCTGGGTCGTGAAGGGGGTGTAGCTGCCGGCGATCATCAGGAAGATGCCGGCATGGTCGAGGCGCCGCAGGAACGGCCGGTTCTCTGGTTTCGCCATGTTGTAGGCGACGGAAAAGCTCAGCATCAGCGCCAGACAGATGGCATAGACCGCCACGGCGAACACCTGCCCGACGGTGCCGAACCCGATCGACAGCCCGAACAACGCGCCGCCGCCGGCCACCGCCAGGACCAGCCCGACGATATGCACCCACTTGTCCGCCGCCCGCGCGCCGGCGCTGGGGTAGTGATCTGCATCATAGAAGGGCTCGGAAGTCATCGGCGGAGGGAAGCGAAATCCGCTGGCCGGGTCAATGTGTTCCGCCCGGTGGTGGGCCTACGCGGGGTTAAAGTGGGCTTCTAGCCCTTGAGCGTCACCGCCCGGTTGGGCGGCGGCGCGTTCGCCGCATTGAGAATGAAGCCGATGATGACGGCGATGGCCTCGTAGAGTTCGACCGGGATTTCAGAGTCCAGCTCTATGGTCGACAGGGCTTCGGCCAGCGCTGCGTTGCTCTCCAGCGGCACGCCATGTTCGCGGGCGGTGTCGATGATCGCCTGGCCGATGTCTCCGCGGCCGACAGCGACGACGCGCGGCGCGCTGGGGGCCTCATAGGCGAGGGCCACGGCCAGCGGGCGCCTGACCGGGCCGGTCACAGGCTCTGGTCCATCAGCTGGCCGGCCGGCGGCGGCGATCGGCGGGGCGCGCCGGGGTGGAAGATGACGTCGGCCGGCAGGGCGCCCGCCAGCTGGTCACCCCTGTCGCGCAGGCGTTCGAGGCTCTCCTCGCGTTCGGCCCAGATGATCACCGTCGCCCGTTCGCCGCCGGCCCCCAGCTGCACATGCACCGGCCCGAGCGGCTCGATATCGAGGGAGAAGCGGACGCGCCAGGTCTGGACGGTCTCGCCGGCGGATCCGGCATGACCTTCCTGATCGATCTCGAACTGGGCGATGGCGGTACCCTGCGACGTGGCCAGCGGCAGTTCGAACATCCAGGCGCTGGTTCCAGGCTGCGGCAGCGACGCCAGCTGGTGGAGCACCTGTCGGGCCAGGGTCTGTTCGACGTCGCCGCCGAGCCGCTGGGCGAGGGTGGCCAGGTTGGCCTCAGGGGGCAGCGCGGTTGCGGCCGGGGGCTGGCCGCTGAGGGGGCCGTCGCGGGTCGGCGGCGGGGTTTTCGCCGGGCGGCTGTGCAGGGGCGCGTCAGGCTGGGCCTCGGCCAGCACCTGACGCAGGACGAGCAGGGCCGACTTAAGATCGGGCGCGGGCGGGCCGGGCGTTTGCGCCAGGCGGGCTTCAAGGAACAGGCCAGACCGGGCCACGGCCTGCTGGACGACCTCTCCGGTCAGCGGCGCGGTCGTCGGAAGCTGCAGGGACAACAGGCCGCTGATGGCGGCTCTGGCCTGCGGCGGCAGGGCGGGCGAGGTCAGGGCCTGGCCAAGATCAGCGAACAGCGGCGCTAGGCCGGCCTGTCGTCCGGCCGCTTCGGTGCGGGCGGCGGAGACGGCCTGCTGCACGGGATCGGGATGCGTCGTCCGGGCGGCCTGCGGCGTCGAGTGACCGGTCTGCGCCACCTTGCCCACGCCGGCCACCAGCTCTGCCTGGGCCGATCCGATGATCTGGGCCCGCAGCGCCGCGGCGGCCGGAGAGATCGGCTGGACGCTCATCGCGGATGGTTGGGCGGCCGGGACATCGGCAGAGTCTCCTCCAGTCGAGTGAAGCGGCGCTTAAGGGGCGAATGCAAAATCCGGCGGCGCCAAAGGCGGCGAAGGATTTATCCACAACGGTAACTCTATCTTGTGAATTGCGACGTTCCATCACACCAGATGTAGTAGCCAACGGACGTCCGCGTCCGTATCGTTAAAGACCCTAACGCATGCCCGCCGATTCCTGCCCGCGCCCCCCGGAGTTTTCTTGATGGCCACCCTGATCACCCCGCAAACGCCCGGCCTTTTGACGGCTTCCGCCGCCTACAAGCCCTTCCGCTATCCGTGGGCCTACGACATGTGGAAGAAGCAGCAGCAGGTCCACTGGATGCCCGAAGAGGTGCCGCTGGGCGAGGACTGCAAGGACTGGGCGACCAAGCTGAACGACAAGGAGCGCAATCTGCTGACGCAGATCTTCCGCTTCTTCACCCAGGGCGACATCGAAGTCGCCGACAACTACATGGAAAAATACGGCCGGGTGTTCAAACCGACCGAAGTGAAGATGATGCTCTCCAGCTTCGCCAACATGGAGACTATCCACATCGCCGCCTACGCCCTGCTGCTGGAAACCATCGGCATGCCGGAGAGCGAGTTCGGCGCCTTCATGGAATTCGAGGCCATGCGGGCCAAGCATGACTACATGCAGCAGTTCGGCGTCGAATCGAACGGCGACATCGCCCGCACCCTGGCCATGTTCGGCGGCTTCACCGAGGGGCTGCAGCTGTTCGCCAGCTTCGCCATGCTGATGAACTTCCCGCGCTTCAACAAGATGAAGGGCATGGGCCAGATCGTCAGCTGGTCGGTGCGCGACGAGAGCCTGCACTGCGAGGGCATCATCAAGCTCTACCACGCCTTCAACGCCGAGACCGGCGTGGTGACCAAGGCTGTGGCCGACGACATCATCGATTGCTGCAAGACCGTGGTGGGCCTGGAAGACCGCTTCATCGACCTGGCCTTCGAGGCCGGCGAGGTGCAGGGCATGACGCCGGAAGACATCAAGGCCTACATCCGCTTCATCGCCGACTGGCGCCTGCGCCAGCTGAAGCTGCCGGAAGTCTACGGGGTGAAGGAAAACCCGCTGCCCTGGCTGCAGTCGATGCTCAGCGGCGTCGAGCACGCCAACTTCTTCGAAGCCCGCTCGACGGAATACTCCAAGGCCGCCACCAAGGGCCAATGGCACGGCGCCGAAGGCGTCTGGGGCCAGTTCGACAGCCTGATGGCCAAGCGCCACGAGAACCTGCTTCCGGCGGAGTAGGGCCGGACGCGCGCTCCCTCCCCTTTATGGGGAGGGTGGCACGCGAAGCGTGACGGGTGGGGATGTCGGATGCAGCGCTACAATCCCTCAGGATCTGCGCCCTATGATTTTCGTACCCCACCCTGCGAGGCTTCGCCTCGCTGTCCCTCCCCATAAAGGGGAGGGAGGATCAGCGCGATGACCATGACCCAATACCAAACCCTCCTCCTCGACAGTCCCGCGCCGCACGTCCTGCGGGTGACGTTCAACCGGCCCGAGGTCCGCAACGCCCTCAACACCCAGATGGCGCGCGATGTGCTGTCCCTGTTCCAGGGCCTGATCCTCGACCCGGCCGACCACCGCTGCATTATCCTCACCGGCGCCGGCGACGCGGCCTTCTGCGCCGGCGGCGACCTTAAGGAACGCAACGGCATGACCGACGCGGCCTGGACCGCGCAGCATGTGTTGTTCGAGCAGGCCTTCTACGCGCTCATGGACTGCCCCATCCCGGTCATCGCAGCGGTCAACGGCTCTGCCTTCGGCGGCGGGGCGGAGTTCGCCCTGGCCTGCGACTTCATCCATGCGGCGGACACCGCGAGGTTCGCCCTGACCGAGACGCGGCTGGGCATCATCCCCGGCTGCGGCGGCACCCAGAACCTGCCGCGCGCTGTCGGCGTGCGCCGCGCCAAGGAACTGATCCTCACCGGCAGGCCCTTCAGCGCTGCGGAAGCCCACGACTGGGGCATGGTCAACACCGTCTGGCCGGCGGCCGGGCTGATGGAGGGTGTGCTCGCGATCGCCGCGGCCATCGCCGCCGGCGGGCCGGTCGCCGTGCGGCAGGCCAAGCGGGCCATGACGCTGGGCATCGAGACCGACCTCAAGACCGGCCTGGCCATCGAGGTCGAGGCCTACAACCGCACCATCCCCACCAGCGACCGGCGAGAGGGCGTCGCCGCCTTCAACGAGAAGCGGCCCGCCCGCTTCAAGGGCGCCTGAGGAAAAATCGGCGGTGAGCGGCGAGCGCCGTTCACATTTGGTTAACAACCTGCCAGTTTTCGGGTTAGGGTTTCGCTGTACGGCCAGGGTGCGGGGGAGCATTGGGTCATGGGCGCGATCATCGGCGTCGGGGGCGACGATTTCCTGACGGGCGGCAACGGCATAGTGTTCCGGGTCGACCTGGATTGAAACCGGGTCGCTGGTTTCGCGCTTGTGGCCAATGGAAATGTGACCAAGGGTTGGATACGGTCGGCTTAAGCGTAGCCTGCTTGGACTAGCAAGCGGGGGCCAAATCAGGCCACGAAACTCATCAGGGGGAGCTGCGTAGCCGGCGCCAGCTCCCGAGATCGGGCCGGCGTGTTGGGCGACGTCGATGGGCGCGCCCGTGAGGTTGGACAGACCATGGCGAATTACTTCGGGACGACCGGCGACGAGACCCTGACGGGTGGTGCGGACGACGACAAGATTCTTGGCTATGAGGGCGACGACATCCTCGACGGGGCTGGCGGCGCCGACATTATCCAGGGCGGTGACGGCAACGATGTCATCACCGGCGGGGCCGGGGCCAACCGTCTGTCCGGCGGCGCAGGCGCCGACACCATCAACAGCTCGGGCGCCGACGACATCGACGGCGGCGACGGCAACGACTATGTCAGCCTGGCTGCGGCCGGCGGCGAACTTCTGGCTCGTCTGGCTGGCGGGGCCGGCACGGACACTCTGAACATTACCGGCAATGTCAGCCTCGACTTCTTCGCCGGCGGCGGCTTCGAAATCCTGGTCGCGGGCGGTGGCGGCACGGTCAACGGCACCGGGACAAGCAACAAGCTCGACTTCAGCAGCCTGACGGTCGACGGCGCCAGCGCGGGCGGCGTCACTGTGAACGGCCTTGGCGGCGACGACACGATCACCGGCACCAGCCGTGATGACGTGCTGTCGGGCGGGACGGGAATCGACCGTCTGCAGGGCGGCGCCGGCGTCGATGTCCTCAACGGCGGGGATGACAACGACTACCTCTACGGCGGTGACGGCACAGATACGCTGAACGGCGACGCGGGCGCCGACATCCTCTACGGCGATGCCGGCAACGACTTCATTTTTGGCGGCGCGGGCATCGACACCCTGACGGGTGGCGACGGCAGCGACATGCTGTACGGCGGGGACGATGCCGACACTCTGCTGGGCGGCGCAGGCAACGACAAACTCTACGGCGAGGGCGGCGATGACGTGCTGATCGGCGGCGGCGGCGCGGACGTGCTCGATGGCGGGGATGGCGCCGACTACATCACCGCCGGCGACGAGAACGACACCATCTATGGCGGTGAAGGCAATGACCGCATCGACGGGGCTGGCGGCAATGACACCGTCAAGGGCGGGGGCGGCAACGACTTCGTCTACGGCCGGGCCGGCAACGATGTGATCCAGGGCGAGGCCGGTGACGATCAACTGATCGGAGGGGTCGGCAAGGACATCCTGTCAGGCGGCGCCGGAGCCGACTACTTCGTGTTCTACAACGGCGACCTTGTCGCCGACGTCAACAACACCGACGTTGTCACCGACTTCAAGGCGGCCCAGGGCGATCGCCTGGACTTCTCCAACATCGACGCCAACACGGGCCTGGCCGGCAACCAGGCCTTCACGCTGGTGGCCAGCTTCAACGGCACGGCCGGCCAGATGACCCGCACCTACGACGGCGGCGTCAACAAGACCATTTTCCGTTTCGACACCGACGGAAACGGCACGCACGACATGGCCCTGGTCGCAAACGGCCAGGTCTCCAGCGGCTGGCTGCTCTAGCCACCGCCAGCCGGCCAAACGTCAAAGGGCGGGACCTCGCGGTCCCGCCCTTTTTCGTCGCTGGCGATACCGCCGATGACCAGCGCGCCGCCTCTTCCATGCGTGTGCGGCTGAAACCCTTGCCGACAAGGGTCGCATGCGCCGCTCGCAGGATACTGTCGTGGCGCAGGTCGCAAGGTTCGAGACGCAGCTACTGTTCGCGACGCGTCAGGCCTGGAACTGGATCCTAGTGCTCCCGCCCTGTCTTCCAGAAGGTCTGGAACAGCGGTTCGGTCAGGTACTGCAGGGCGTTACGCTTGCGCAGAGGCACGACCACCTCGACCGGCAGGCCGGGGCCGATGCCGGTGCGCGGGCCGCGGACCTTGCGGATCTTGGTCATCTCCTCCTCCGGCACCGAAATTTCGGCGCGGAAGAATTGCTGGCCCGACTTTTCATCTGTGAAGCTGTCGGCCGAAATCTTGGTCAGCACCCCGCGCAGGATCGGCAGGCTGCGGTCGTGCAGGGCCGTGAAGCGGATCTGGGTGCTCTGGCCGATCTTCAGGTCGTCGGCGTCGTTGGGATTGATCATGGCCTGGATGACCAGGGCCTTGTCACCGGGGACGACCTCCATAAGCACCTGGCCCGGCGAGACGACGCCGCCGACCGTGAAGGTGGTCAGGCCGACAACCTTGCCGCCCGCCGGGGCCCGGACCGTGGCGCGCGCCAGCTGGTCGCGAATGGCCGTCAGTTTCGGTTGAAGCTCGTCCAGCTGGACCTGCACGTCGCGCAGCTGGCCGGCGACCTCCTCGACGACCTGGCGGTCGAGCGAGATGGACTGCAGCCGGGCTTCGCCGATGGCCTCGCGCGAACGAGCGATCTGGGCGACCAAGGCGCCTTCCTCACCGACCAGTTGGGCCTGGTTGCGTTCCAGGGCACGGACCCGGTTGACCGGGGCATAGCCCTGGTCAGCCAGCGACTTCATGCCGGTGGTTTCCTCGCCGATCAGCCGCTGTTGTTCGCGGTTGGCGATCAGTTGCCGGTCCGACCCGGCGATCTGTTCGTTGAGCTGCAGGATGCGCTGCTCGAGCACGCCCTTCTGGGTCAGGATGGAGTCGCGACGCGCCTGGAACTGCAACTGCTGCAGGTTCATCACGTCCAGGGCGATGATCCGGTCCTCCGCCGAGAGGTTCACGAACTCGGGCGGATAGACGATGGACGCCTGGCGGTCGCGCTCGGCGACCAGCCTTGCGCGTTGGGCGAGCAGGGTCAGCACCTGGCCGGCCAGGCCGCGTTCGTTGGCCCGGATCTCTCCGGCCCCGATCTCGACCAGCATCTGGCCCTTCGTCACCGTCGCGCCTTCGACGACGTAGACGGCGGTGACCGTGCCACCATCTCGGTGTTGCACGGCCTGGCGGTTGCCTGACACGGCGACCACGCCGCTGGCGTAGGCGCCGGCGTCGAGCGGCGTCATGGCGGCCCAGCCGAGGAAGCCCAGGAAGAAGGCGGCGGCGATGCCGACCCCGATCATGATCTCGCGGCGGGGGTTGTCGTTGACCTTAACGGCCGCGACGGTTTCGGTCTGGGGCTGGGCTTGGCCGGGGGCGACGTCGAGGGGCATGACCTACGCTTGGCCCTTCATATCGATGACATTGGCCTGCGGCTGGGGCGAAGGCTTGCCGGCCAGCTTGGCCAGCACTTCCTCGCGCGGACCAAGCCGTTCGATGGCTCCGTCCCGCATGACGAGCAGACGGTCCACGCCGGCCAGGATGCCGGTGCGGTGGGCGACGATGATCACGGTGGCGCCCCGGGCTTTCGCCCCCTGGATGGAGCGCAGCAGGCTGGCTTCACCCTCGGCGTCGAGCGCCGAGTTGGGCTCGTCGAGGATCAGCAGGGTCGGGTCGCCGAACAGGGCCCGGGCCAGCGCTACGCGTTGGGCCTGACCGGCCGACAGCCCGCGTCCGCCCGGAGCCAGCGGCGTGTCGTAGCCCTTGGGCAGCTTGAGGATCAGGTCATGGACGCCGGCCTTGGTGGCGGCGTCGACGGCCAGCTGGTCGATCTTCTCGATCGGCATGCCGCGCCAGGCGGCGAAGCGGCTGATGTTGTCCTTGACCGTGCCGCTCATCAGCGACGGGTCCTGCGGCAGGTAGCCGATATACTCGGCCAGAGCGTCGGCGTCCCAGTCGGTGTAGTTGGCGCCGTCCATGCGGACGATGCCCTGGTCAGGCGCCAGGGCCCCCGCGATCACCCGCGCAAGCGTGGTCTTGCCGGCGCCGCTGGAGCCGACGATGCCCAGGCTCTCGCCGGGCGAAATCTTCAGGCTGACCGCCTTGAGCACCAGCTCCTCGCGGCCCGGCGCCCGCACCACGACGCGGTCCAGCTCCACCGCGCCCATCGGGGTCGGCAACTGGGTGCGATCGACGTCCAGCGGCTTGGTCTTGTCGAACAGCTCCGACAGGGTGTTGAGCGCCCCGCGCGCCTGGATCACCTGGGTCCAGCCGCCGACCAGTTGCTCCACCGGCTGCAGGGCGCGGGAGAGCAGGATGGAGGCGGCGATGATCGAGCCGGCCGAGATCTCGCCCTTGATGGCCAGATAGGCGCCGAGGCCCAGAGCCGCCGACTGCAAGAACAGGCGGAAGAACTTGGTGTAGGCGCCGAACTGGCCCCCCTTGAACTGGGCCTCCGCCTGCAGGCTCTGGCCAATGCCGCGCTCTTCCAGGTGGCGGGCGATGACGGCGCGGCGCATGCCGAGCGAGCGGACAACCTCGCCGTTCTGGGCGGCGCCCTCCTGGCTGGCGTAGGCGGCGGCGTTGGCTTGCTGGGCCTTCATGAGGGCCGGCTTGGTGGCCCGCTCGTTGAGCAGGGCCAGGCCGAACAGCACGACGCCGGCAATGATGGTCATGATCCCCAGGGCCGGGTGGATCATGAAGGCGACGATCACATAGATCGGCGTCCAGGGGGCGTCCATGAAGGCCAGGGCCGCCGGGCCGGAGATCGCCGCCCGCAGGCCGTCGAACTCGCGCATCGCCTGGGCGGTGTTCATGGGCCGCGACTGGGCCATCAGCCGGCCAAGAATGTCGCCCGACAGAATCCGGTCCAGCCGCATGCCGGCCAGCACCATAAGGCGCGACCGCACCGCTTCCAGCGCCGCCAGCACGGCCAGGGCGAAGGCGATGATGAAGGTCAGGTAGACGAGGGTCAGCACGCCCTGCGTCGGCACCACGCGGTCATAGATCTGCAGCATGTACAGCGACGGCGCGAGGTACAGCAGATTGACGAGCGCACTGAAGAAGGCCGCCGACATGATATGCCGCCGACACTCCTTGAACGCCGCTTCCATGGGCGCGGCGACGTTGGAACCTAAAAACTTCAAGCGTGTCTCAATCCGGCCGGAACCCCGGAGACCACCAGCCCCCGGTCTCCATTTAACTGTCTTTTACGCTAAAGCTTTGTTGCCGTCGCGCGTCATGTTGGCGGTTTGGTTAACGTAACTTCGCTGGCGGCGTATTGCCGCTCGAAACATCTTGCTCAAATCGGATCGACCGTCACCCGTCGCATGTGCCGCCGCTGGCCCGGATAGTCGTTCAGCGCATAGTGCCAGACCTGGCGATTATCCCAGAAGGCCATCGATCCGTCGCGCCAGCTGAACCGGCAGGTGAAGGCTTCCTGGCGGCTGTGTTCGAACAGATAGTCGAGCAGGGCCCTGGATTCGCGGCGCGTCCAGCCATCGAACCGCATCGTGAAGGCCGGATTGACATACAGCGCCTTGCGGCCGGTTTCCGGGTGGACCTTGACGACTGGATGGATGAACTCGCCGGCCAGGCCTTCCGCCTCGGCCACCTGCATCGAGGCGCGCTTCTGGGCGGAGGCGCCCTTGGCGCTGTACTCCCTGCCGGCCGAATGCACGGCCCTCAGGCCTTCCAGTGTCGCCTTCAGGCCCTCCGACAGGGCGTCATAGGCGGCGGCCTGGCTGGCAAACAGGGTGTCGCCGCCGAACTCCGGGGTCTCGACGGCGTAGAGGATCGAGCCGATGGAGGGGGTCTCCAGGAAGCTCATGTCGCTGTGCCAGCCGCCGCCGAAATTCAGCTTGTCGGACGGCTCCTTGATGATCTCCATCACTTCGGGATGATCGGCCATGCCGGCGACGTAGGGGTGAATGTTCAGCGGCCCGAACCGCCGGCCGAAGGCCAGCTGCTGGTCGGGCGTCAGGCTCTGGTTGCGAAAGAAGATGACCTGGTGCGCGTTCAGCGCGGCCCGGATGGCGGCGATGGTGTCGCTGTCCAGCGGCCCCGACAGATCAACGCCCCCCAGTTCGGCGCCCAGGGCGCCCGCCACCTTGCGGATCGTCAGGTCGGTCATGCTCATCCCGCCTTCTGGTCTGGCAGATCGACGTACTTGAGGTTCTGCTCGCGCAGCTTGGCCCCGGCCTCGTCATAGAGGAAGGGCAGGAAGGCGAACCGCTCGCCCTTGGTGACCGGGCGCGCCTCATGCATCAGCGAACAGGAGAAGACCACCGCGCCACCGGTCGGCGGCTTGTAGAGCCGGTTGCCGAACTCCGGGAAACGCAGCTCGCCGCCCTCGTAGTCCTCGGCGTTGAGGTTGATGGTCACCGCGAACTTGCGGTGGGCCGTGCCCTTGGTGGTGTTGTCGCGGTGCGGCCGGAACCAGCCGGCTCCCGCCACATAAGACGCTACCAGATAGCGCTCGATGCGGGTCGCCTGGAACTGGAAGGCCTTTCGAATCTCGGGGATCAGCCGTCGGTTGATCTTCTCGCGGACGATGGCCTGCATGCCCTCGTCCTCAAGCAGCACGTCCTTGCGCTGCTTGTGGCGCGGGTCGGTGAGCAGTTTGGTCTTGCCGTCCACCTCACGCATGAAGCCCGACTCTGTGCCCCCGACGTGGCGGTAGAAGGCGATCAGCTCCTTGCAGTACTCGGGCTCGAATACCCGCGGCAGGATCAGCACCGGCGCCGTCACCTCGACCTGGGCATGGCTGGCGGGATGCGGCATCTCCGCCAGGCGCCGCACCAGCGCCCCGGCATCCTCGATCTGGCCTCGGTCGAACACCCGCAGTTGCGGATCGAGGATCAGCCAGCCCGAGCCCTGCACGCCATAGATCTTGGCCAGGCCCCCCGAGGGATCGAAGAACCAGCGCGATCCCAGCTTGGCGTGGCCCAGGTGGGTGTTGGCCACGCCGAAGATGCAGGCGTGGGTTTCGTCGAGGTCCTTCTGCAGGTTGATCACCCGCGCCAGCCCCTCGGCCGTCGGCCCGTCCGGCGCGAACACCAGCCCGACCCAGCGCCCCGCCAGGGTGGCGAAGTTGAACTGCGGGTTCTCCTCGGTCGGCGCCATGAACCAGGGCGCGGGATCACCGATGGTGAGGGACATGGGAAACTGGCTCTCTCGAAACTTGAGCGGCCATTGTCACAAACGGGCGGCGCGACTGCAACGGGCGTCAGACTTGCCGAAGGCGCGCCATCTGGACGCTGGAGGCGCAGCCGATGAACATCACGTCCGGGTCCAGGGGCGAGGTGCGGTTGTGGCGGGGATCGTCGACGGGATAGCCCGAGAAGGACACGAGGAAGCAATCCTCATAGCCAAGATAATTCCGGCCCTCCCAGGCCCAGCCCAGCGGACGGCCAACCAGGTCCTGCAAAGGCGTCAGCGGAGAAAGGCGGCGAGGCCTCGGCCCCTCGATCAGCGTGAGGGCCAGTTCGTCCGTGTCGATGTTGGCCTCGATCACGACCGTGAGGCCGGCGACACACAGGTAGATCGCTTCCGCCTTGGTCGTGCCGTTGTTGAGGAGACTGGGTCGGCGGGCCAGGATGGCCTTGACCGTCTGGCCCTGGACGCGTTCCCAGTCGAAGCTGAACATGGCTACAGGTTCAATAGCGCCGGATCGCCCCCCTGGGCGGTGATATTCACCGACACTGCCCGCTCCACGCCATAGCGCGAGAGCGCCTCTGGCCCGCCCGCCTTGGGCCCGGTACCCGACAATCCGACGCCACCGAAGGGCTGCACACCGACCACAGCGCCGATGATCGAGCGGTTGACGTAGACGTTGCCGGCCGGGACGCGGGCCTTGACCTCCTCGGCGAAGGCTTCGATGCGCGAGTGGATGCCGAGGGTGAGGCCATAGCCGCGGTCGGCGAGGCTGGCGGCGACGGCGGCCAGGTTCTCGGGGTCGTAGCGGACGATGTGCAGAACCGGTCCGAACACCTCGCGCTCGAGGAAGGCCGCCGACGGGATCTCGGCCAGGACCGGGCCGAAGAAGGTGCCGACCTCGGGGGCGGACAGGACCTTCAGCACTCTGGCCTCGCGCTTCAGGCGTTCGAGGTGGTCGTTGAGAATCTGCCGGGCGTCGGCGTCGATGACCGGGCCGATGTCGGTTTTCGGGTCGGCCGGGTCGGCGACAACCAGGGCGTCCATGGCCCCGATCAGGCCCTCGATCAGATGGTCGGCGGTGTCTTTCGGCAGGAACAGCAGGCGCAGGGCCGAGCAGCGCTGGCCGGCCGAGCCGAAGGCCGACTGGATGACGTCGTCGATGACCTGTTCGCGCTGGGCCGTGGTGTCGACGAACATGCCGTTCAGGCCGCCGGTCTCGGCGATGAAGGGCAGGATGGGTCCACGCCGGGCAGCCAGCGTCTGGTTGATCCGCCAGGCGGTCTCGGTGCCGCCGGTGAAGGCGACGCCGTCGCAGCCCGGATGGGCCACCAGGGCCGCGCCCACCGTCTCGCCGCGACCAGGGGTCAGGGCCAGCAGGGCGGGGTCGAGACCGGCCGCGTGATAGAGGCGAACGGCCTCGGCGGCGATCAGCGGCGTCTGCTCGGCCGGCTTGGCGATGACGGCGTTCCCGGCGGCCAGCGCGGCGGCGATCTGGCCGGTGAAGATGGCCAGCGGGAAGTTCCACGGGCTGATGCTGACGAAGACGCCGCGGCCGCGCAGTTCCAGCGTGTTGGTCTCGCCGACCGGGCCCTTGAGCACCTCGGGGCCGGCGAACTTCGTTTCCGCCAGACGGGCGTAGTAGCGGCAGAAGTCGGCCGCCTCGCGCACCTCGGCGATGCCGTCACTAAGGGTCTTGCCGGCTTCGCGGGTGCAGATGGCGATCAGGCGGTCGCGGTTCTGCTCCAGGGCGTCGGCCATGGCCCGCAGGACCTTGGCGCGTTCGATACCGCCGGCCGCGTCCCAGCCGCGCTGGGCCTGCCTCGCGGCCGTGAAGGCGGCGTCGATCTGGGCGGTTGTGGCCTCGCCGGTCGTGCCGATCTGTTCGTGGGTGGCCGGGTTGCGCACCACCTCGAAGCCGCTGGCGCCTTCCGGGCCGGCATTGATGGGCGGCAGGGTCGTTATGGCCTGGACCACCCGCGACCGCTCCTGGGTCACTGACAGGTCGATGCCGGCGCTGTTCAACCGGTCGCCGTAGATTTGCGCAGGCAACGGAATCTTGCGGTGCGGACCGGGTCCGACCGCCTCGACGTCGGCGATGGGGTCGACGACCACCGTCTCCGGCGGCACCCGCTCGTCGAGCAGGGCGTGGACGAAGCTGGTGTTGGCGCCGTTCTCCAGCAGCCGGCGGACCAGGTAGGGCAGCAGGTCCTCATGGCCCCCGACAGGCGCATAGGCCCGCACCAGGATGCCGTCGTAGAGGTCGTCGGCGGCCTTGTAGAGGGCCTCGCCCATGCCGTGCAGCCGCTGGAACTCGATCTTCACCCCGGCGGTGCGGGCCATGCGGCGCACGGCCGCCAGGCTGTGGGCGTTGTGGGTGGCGAACTGGGCGTAGAGGTGCGGGGCCGCGTCGATCAGGGCCCGGGCGCAGACCAGATAGGAGAGGTCGGTGGCGCTCTTGGTGGTGTAGACCGGATAGCCGGGGCGGCCATTGACCTGGGCCCGCTTGATCTCGCTGTCCCAGTAGGCGCCCTTGACCAGTCGCACCATCAGCCGGCGGCCGGTCTGCTCGGCCAGCTTCGCCACACTCCGGATCACCTGCGGGCAGCGCTTCTGATAGGCCTGGACCGCCAGGCCCAGGCCCTTCCAGTCGGCCCGCAGCTCGCTGTCGGACGCCAGCCGCTCGAGCAGCTTCAGGGAGATGACCAGCCGGTCGGCTTCTTCCGCGTCGAGGGTGAAGTTGAGGTCGTGTTTCGCGGCGATCAGGGCCAGGCGCTTCACACGCGGATAGAGTTCGGCCCAGACGCGGTCTTCCTGCGTCGCCTCGTAGCGCGGCGACAGGGCCGACAGCTTTACCGAGATGCCGTGGCCAGCCTCCGGACCCTGGCCACCGGACAGCCGACCGACCGTGGCGATCGCATCGGCATAGGACTTCTCGTAGCGCTCGGCGTCGGCGGCGGTGCGGGCCCCTTCGCCCAGCATGTCGAAGCTGCAGATATCGCCATCGCTCTTGGCGCGGGCGATGGCCGCCTCGATGGTGCGGCCGAGCACGAACTGCTCGCCCATGATGCGGATGGCCTGGCCGACGGCGGCGCGGATCACCGGCTCGCCGACCCGGCCCGCGAGGCGCTTGAGGAAGCCGGGCAGGTCGCTTTTGGCCTCCTCGTCGACGTCGACCAGCTTGCCGGTCAGCATCAGGCCGAGCGTCGAGGCGTTGACGAACAGGCTGCCGGACTTGCCCATATGGCTGGCCCAGTCGGCGCTGCCGATCTTCTCGGCGATCAGCCTGTCCTTGGTCTCCTCGTCGGGCGTGCGCAGCAGCGCCTCGGCCAGGCACATCAAGGCCAGGCCTTCCTTGGTGGAGAGGGAAAACTCCTGAAGGAAGTTCTCGACCACACCCTGCCGACGGAGGCTGCGGCGCGCGCCCCGCACCAGGGCCTCGGCCTCGGCCCGCACGGCGGCGCGGTCTTCCGGGTTCAGGGGGGCGGCGGCCAGAAGGTCGCGCACGGTCTCCGTCTCGTCGCGGTACTTGCCGGCGTCCAGGCTGTCCCAGTCCACCAAGGCGGGGGCGATAAGGCTTTGCGAGGCTTGAGGGGTCGTCATGGCGGCCCTCTACGCCTTCATGCGACGCTAGGGAAGGGGAGCGAGCCGGCCAATGGCGTTCGCGGCGGTTGGCGGTATGGTGGGGCGATGTCCCAGCCCCCGCATGCCTCGAACCTCCAGAAACTGCGCGCCGCGCTTATCAGCTATCCGGCGGCCCTGTCCGCCCTCTGGGCCATCCCCGACCGGACAGCTTTCGCCGACAAGGTTGCGGAGATGGGCCGGGGGGCAGGGGTCGACATGGCGGTGGACGATATCCTGGCGGCCATGACGCCGCGCGGGCCGAAAACGCCGGCCATGCCGGTGAAGGCGGCCGGCCTGTCGCCCAGCTGGATGCCCAGCTGGCTCAGCATCACGGGCCAGGGCGCGCGGCTCGACTGGGTCTACGCCGGCGGCGAGGCCTTTACCGCCCCCTTCGCCGATCAGGATTTCGCCCGCCTGGCGGCGCATCCGCTGAACCAGCTGCTGCCGGCCATCAGCGATCCGGGCGAGCTCGGCAGCCTGCCGGGTCCGGAGCGGCCGATCGACGGCATGATCTTCCACATCTCCCGCTGCGGCTCGACCCTGGCCTCGCGGATGCTGGCCCAGGTCCCGGACATCCTGGTGCTGTCGGAGCCCCAGGCCATCGCCGCGGTGCTCAGCGCCCACACCCTGATCCGTATCGATCCCAGGGTGCAGCAGGCCTGGCTGAGCGGGGTGCTGGGCGCCTACGTCCGTGCGGCCGGAACGCGGCGGCTGGTCATCAAGCTCGATGTCGACAGCCTGTTCGACCACGCCCGTCTCCGGCAGGCCTCGCCACAGACGCCGTTCGCTGTCCTGCACCGCGATCCGCTGGAAGTCCTCGTCGCCCAGACCGGCGGCAGCGAGCCGAAGCCCGGCCTGCCGCCACCCGAGGAGGTCGCCCGCTGGCTGGCCGCGCTCTGCGTCACCGGGGCGAGGGCGGTGGCGGCCGGCGCCCGGCCGGTCGCCTACGAGGGCCTTGCGGAAACGGTGCTCGACCCTGACCGGCCCTTCCTCAATCTGCAGATCGGCGCCGCCGACCGGGCGCGGATGGCGGCCGTGGCGTCGCTGGACGCCAAGTCGCCGAACAGGCGCTTCACCCCGGACAGCCTGGCCCGCCAGGCCGCCGCCGACGAGCGCCTGAAAATGCTGGCCCGTCAGGTCATCGGACCCGCCTGGGAGCCTCTGGCCGGGTTGAGATGATGGGGGGAGGCATGAGTCTTCGCGTAACGATCCTGGCCCTTGTGGCCCTGACCCTGGCCGGCTGCGCCTCGCCGCCCGACCTGCGCAGGCAGCCGGAAGCGACCCCGGCCGTGCTGGCCGCCTTCCGCGGCGATCCGCCGGTGGCGACGGCCGCCGACTGGACCCGCCGCGCGCCGCTGTTGCGCCAGGCCCTGCTCGACGCGGTCTACGGTCAGCCGCCCGAGCTTGGCGCGGCCGTGGTCGAGGCCCGTGAAAAGCTGATCCTGCCGGACACTGACGGCATGGACATGGAGCAGTGGACCGTGAGGATGGGCGACGGTTCGAACCGCCGTCGCTTCCACATGCTGGTCGCCTCGCCCAGGGGCGTGACCGCCGCGCCACTGATCATCATGGAGCTGTTCTGCTCCACCCGGAACGCCGTGAAGGGGCGTCCTGACAGCATCTTCGAGGACGTCGCCGCCCTGCCTGAACCCTGTCGCAGTCACGAGCTCGATCCGGTGCTGACGGTGATCCTGGGCAAGCGGATCAGTGGCCCGGACTTCAGGCAACTGGCCGAGCGGGGCTATGCCGTCGCCCTCTTCTATCCGGGCGAGGTGGTCCCGGACGATCAAGTGCTCGCCCCTCCGGCCATCGCCGCCCTGTCGCCTGGCGTGCCGGCCGACAAGCGCGCCGGCGCCCTCGTCGTCTGGGCCAACCTGTTCTCCAAGGCCTATGACGTGCTGTCGGTCGATCCGCGCTTCGATGCGAAGAAGATCGTCGCCTGGGGGCACTCTCGCTACGGCAAGGCCTCCCTGCTGGCCGGCGCCCTCGACCCGCGCTTCGCCGCCGTCATCTCCCACCAGTCAGGCCGGGGCGGGGCCAGCCTGACCCGCTCCATCGCCGGTGAGAGCCTGGCCCAGATCACGTCGTCCTACGGCTTCTGGTTCACCCCCGGCTACGCCAGAGGCGTGCCGGCGGACGTCGACCAGCACCAGCTGATCGCCCTCAACGCGCCCCGGCCGGTGCTGCTCGGCACGGGACGGGGCGACAGCTGGTCCGACCCGGCCGGCGCCTTCAAGGCCGCCCAGGGCGCCGATCCGGCCTACCGCCTCCTCGGCTCGCCCGGCTTCAACGCCACCGGACTGAGCGACTACCGTCCCGAGGACGGCTTGGTCTGGTGGAGCCGGCCGCTTGGCCACGGTGTCACCACCGCCGACTGGCGCGCCTTCCTTGAGTTTCTCGACACGCACCTGGACCGGTGACCCCTGTCCTATCGCCTGCCAGCGCGCCCTTCGCGCGCGGCTCGCCTGGATGGTCTAGAAGACAGTCATGGACAGACCCTCGAACGATCCGCAACTGGCGTCAGCCTCCTACCGTCTGGCCGCCCTCGACAAGGACTTCCTGCTCAGCGACGCCATGCGCGGCCTGCGCTTCCAGCTGGAGTACGCCAAGGCCGAGGAAGCCCTGCGGGCCTGGGGCGTGCGATCGACCATCGTGGTGTTCGGCAGCGCCCGCGTCGGGGAGGGCGGCGGCAACGGGCATGCGCATTGGTACGACGAGGCCCGCGCCTTCGGCCGCCTGGCCTCGGAACGCGGCGGCGCCCTGCTGGAGGGGCAACCCTTTCGCGACAACGTCATCGCCACCGGCGGCGGGCCGGGCGTCATGGAGGCGGCCAATCGCGGCGCGCTCGAGGCCGGCGCCCCCTCGATCGGCTTCAACATCACCCTTCCGTTCGAGCAGATGCCCAACCCCTACACGACCCCGGCGCTGACCTTCCGGTTCCACTATTTCGCCATGCGCAAGATGCACCTGGCCATGCGGGCCAACGCGCTGGTGGTCTTTCCGGGCGGCTTCGGCACCTTCGACGAGCTGTTCGAGATCCTCACCCTGCGCCAGACCGGCAAGGCGCCGCCGATCCCGGTGGTGCTGTTCGACGAGGCCTTCTGGCGCAAGGTCATCGGGTTCGAAACCCTGGCCGAGTGCGGCCTGATCGCTCCGGCAGACCTGGAGCTCTTCTCCTTCGCGGAAGATGCCGAAGGCATCTGGGCCTGCCTGTTGAAGGGCGGACTGCGGCCGCATGAATCCATCGAGGCGCCGGCCATAACGCGGACTTAACCCGAAGGCCCCAATGTCCCGCCAACGAAGGATCGGGGACATCGACACAGTGGCTGGCCGCAACGAACCAGAGCGGAGGACTGCGCCGTTTGGGCTTGACCTCAGCCTGGCCGTGTTCGACCGCGCCACCCGTTTCGCCCGCAGTCTGTTCGACGATGCTGAAAGCACCATCGTTCTGGTCAAGGACGGCGTCGCCTGGCGCAGCCGCTGGGGCGATAGCGATCCCTATGATCCCCGTGACAGCATTGCCGAGCAGGTGACGCTGTCCGGCAAGCCCCTCTGGATCGAGGACGCGCGCGAAGATCCCCGCTTTGCCGACCTGTCCCTGGTCTCCGGCCCGCCCTACCTGCGCACCTACATCGCCACCCCGATCAAGCTGGCCGACGGCTCGGTGGCGGGTCTGCTGGTCGTGGTCAGCCCGACGCCCCGGCCCCATGACCCGGTCCAGGCCCAACGGCTGGAAGTCCTGGCCGAGTTCGTGGCCGACGAATGGGTGCGCGCTCACGCCGTCCAGGCGCTGCAGGCCACCCAGACCACCCTGGAAGCCCTGGTCGCCACCATGCCGACCTCGCTGGTCATGACCGACAGGGATCTGAAGGTCATCGCCGCCAGCAGTCTTTGGGCCCGCAGTCTCGGCGTGCGCCGGGCCGAGGTTCTGGGCCGGACCCTGTTCGACATCGCCCCGGAGGTCTACGAGCCCAGCCGCACGGCTTTCGCCGAGGTCCTCGATGGCGCTCCCAGCAGCATCGCCCGCAGCAGGGTCACCCTGCCGATCGGCATGACCGTCTGGCTGCAGACTGATCTGAAGGCCTGGAAGACTACGGACGGCGAGATCGGCGGCGTCGTTCTGACCGCCAGCGACGTCTCCGAACTGGTCGGCGCCCTGGAGCAGTCCGAACGCTCCGAACAGCGCATGCAGATGGCGCTGGAGCTCAGCGAGCTGCACGTCTGGGAGATGGACTACGCCAGCCGGGAGCTCATCAAGGTCGGCGCCGAGGAAACCTTCTTCGAAACCCCGCAGACCTACGAAGACCTCTGGCGCGATATCTACAACGGGGTCGATCCCCGTGACCGCGCCGAGGTCGAGGCCGCCTGGCAACGTCAGGTGACCACCGGCGAACGCTATGCCCCCATCTATCGTGTCCGTCGCTCCGACAATCGGGAGGTCTGGGTCCAGGGCGGCGCCAGGCTGTTCACCAGCGAGGATGGTCGACCGATCCGCCTGGTCGGCGCACTTCAGAACATGACCGACCGCAAGGCGGCCGAGGCCGAGCTCATTCAGGCCAAGACCGACGCCGAGACCGCCAACACCGCCAAGTCGACCTTTCTGGCGACCATGAGCCATGAGATTCGCACGCCGCTGAATGGCGTGCTGGGTATGGCTCAGGCCATGGCGTCCGACGACCTCACCGGCGTGCAGCGCGAGCGGCTGGAGGTGATCCGCCAATCGGGCGAGTGCCTGCTGGCTGTGCTCAACGACGTGCTCGATCTGTCGAAGATCGAGGCGGGAAAGTTCGAACTCGACGAGGCCGAGTTCGACCTGAACGATCTGGCTCGGGGAGCCCACGCCGCCTTTACCGCCCTGGCCAACAAGCAGGGCCTTGAGTTCGATCTGAAAATCGAGCCGTCAGCCGAGGGCGTCTATCTCGGCGATCCGACCCGGGTTCGGCAGATCCTCTACAACCTCATCTCCAACGCCCTGAAGTTTACCGAGGCCGGCGAAATCCGGGTCACCGTCGCCCGACAGGACGACGCGCTTCGGTTCCAGGTCGCCGACACCGGCATCGGCATCGCGCCGGAGCCGCTTACCAAGCTGTTCCGTCGCTTCGAACAGGCCGACGCCTCGACCTCTCGCCGATATGGCGGAACCGGCCTTGGCCTGGCCATATGCCGTCAGCTGACCGAGCTGATGGGCGGCGAGATCGGTGTCGAGAGCGAGATCGGCAAGGGCGCCACCTTCACCGTCACCGTGCCGCTGGCGCGGATCGCCGACAGCCGGGCAGAGGTCCTGCCGGTGGCGCCCTCGACCCCACAGGACGCCGACCTGACGGGCGATACCCTCAAGGTGCTGGCCGCCGAGGACAACGCGGTCAACCAGCTGGTCCTCAAGACCCTGCTGCAACAGGTCGGCATCGACCCGGTGATCGTCACCGACGGCGCCCAGGCGATCGCCGCCTGGAAGGCCGATGACTGGGACGTGATCCTGATGGACGTCCAGATGCCCGAAGTGGACGGCCCCACCGCCACCAAGGAAATCCGACGTCTGGAGGCCGTCTCGGGCCGGGCCCGCACCCCCATCATCGCCCTGACCGCCAACGCCATGTCACACCAGGTGGCCGAGTATCGCGAGGCGGGCATGGACGGCTTCGTCGCCAAGCCCATCGAGGTGGGGCGCCTGTTCGCGGCCCTGGAGGCGGCGCTCAATCCGCCGGTGCTGGACGAGGCAGCGGTCGGGTAGCGACATCCGGCGGGGGCTAGCCAACCCGCCCAAACCTGTGCACCGCTACAGGCGATGACCGACGACACCGCCACCACCGGCACCCTCGCCACCGCCCTGACCCACGGCCGCCGCCTGCTCGCCCAGGAGCCTTCGCTGGCCGAAGCACAGGCGCGGGAAATCCTGCTGGCCATGCCCGGTCACCCGGAGGCGATCCTGCTGCTGGCCGCCGCCCTGCGCCGTCAGGGCCGGGCCGGTGAAGGGCTGGAACTTCTGGAACCGGTGATCCGGGCGCATCCGGGGTGGCCGCTGGTTCACCTCGAAGCCGGGATGGCCTTCGCCGACCTGCAGATCGGCCGGGCCGCGGTCGCCGCTCTCAGCCGGGCCGTAACCCTCGACGGTCGCCTTTCCATGGCCTGGGACGCGTTGACCGACCAGCTGCTCCTGGCCGGCGACGAGGCCGGCGCGGCGCGGGCCAGGGCCGAGCAGATCAAGGCTTCCGTTTCCGACCCCGAACTGATGCAGGCGGCCACGGCCCTGATCGCCAACGACCTGCCGGTCGCCGAGCGGATCCTCAAGCCCTACCTCAACCGCCACCCGACCCATGTCGCCGCCATCCGCATGCTGGCCGAAGTCGCCGCGCGGCTGGGCCGTAACGAAGATGCCGAAGCCCTGCTGGCCCGTTGCCTGGAGCTGGCGCCGGGCTTCACCGAGGCCCGCTATAATCATGCCACCGTCCTCTACCGCCTGACCCGTGCGGAGGAAGCGCTGGCCGCGCTTGAGCCCCTGTTGGCGGCCAATTCCCGTCACGCCGGCTATCGCAACTTGAAGGCCGCCGTGCTGGGGCGGCTGGGGGACTACGCCGGCGCCATCGCCCTCTATGAGGGGGTGCTGGCCGAGCACCCGAACCAGCCCAAGGGCTGGATGAGTCTGGGGCACAGCTACAAGACTATCGGCCGCCAGGCCGACAGCGTCGCCGCCTACCGCAAGACCCTCGAGCTCGCGCCCCAGTTCGGCGAGGCCTGGTGGAGTCTGGCCAACCTCAAGACGGTGAAGTTCAGCGACGACGACATCGCCGCCATGCGCCTGCAACTGGCCCGTGTGGACATCACCGATGAGGACCGCTTCCACCTGCACTACGCGCTCGGCAAGGCGCTGGAGGACGCCGGCCAGCCGGCCGCGTCCTTCGAGCAATATGCCGCCGGCGCCACGCTGCGGCGGGCCGGCATCGACTACGAGGCCGAGCATACCGCCGCCCACGCCCGCCGCTCGATGGCGGTGTTCACAGCTGAGTTCTTCGCGGAGCGTCAGGGTTGGGGCTGCCCGGCGCCGGATCCGATCTTCATCGTCGGCCTGCCCCGCGCCGGCTCCACCCTGATCGAGCAGATCCTGGCCAGCCACTCCCTGGTCGAGGGCACCATGGAACTGCCGGACATCATCGCCATCGCCCGACGCCTGGGCGGCCGTCACCGCCGCGAAAGCGACGGCTCCTATCCCGAGATGGTGGCCGGCCTCACGGCCGATGAGGCCCGCGCCCTGGGTGAAGAATACCTCGAGCGCACCCGGGTGCAGCGCAAGACGGACCGGCCTTTCTTCATCGACAAGATGCCCAACAACTTCGCCCATGTCGGCCTGATCAGGCTGATCCTGCCGAACGCGAAGATCATCGACGCCCGCCGCCACCCGCTGGGCTGTTGCTTCTCGGCCTTCAAGCAGCATTTCGCCCGCGGACAGGGCTTCAGCTACGACCTCACCGACCTGGGCCGCTACTACGCCGACTACGTCGCCCTGATGGCCCATTTCGACGCCGTCCTGCCCGGCGCTGTCCATCGCACCCTGTACGAGCGGATGATCGCTGATCCGGAGGGCCAGGTGCGATCGCTGCTGTCCTACGGCGGTCTCGAGTTCGAGCCGGGGGTCATGAAGTTCCATGAGAACGATCGCGCGGTGCGCACCGCCAGCTCCGAGCAGGTCCGCCGGCCGATCTTCACCGACGGTCTCGACCAGTGGCGGGCCTTCGAGCCCTTCCTGGGGCCTTTGAAGACAGCCCTCGGCCCGGCGTTGGAAGCCTGGGACCAGGCCTGACGGCTGCGCTTCCGCCGCCACAGTTATCAGCAACCAGCGCGAACACGCCCCGCTTTAAGCAAGTCTGCCTTGACAGGACCGGCGACCCATTATGACCCTTCGATGACGGCGTTACGCCGACAGGGGAGCATTATGGTGCGCAAGACTTCGACGGCGATCTGGACCTCGGTCCTGCTGGGTACAACCATGCTGACGAGCGTCGCCTACGCTCAGGAGCCGGCCGGCGGCGCAACCGTCGATGAGGTGATCATCACCGCCCAGAAGCGCGAAGAGAACCTGCAGGACGTGCCGGTCTCCATTCAGGCGCTGGGCGGCCAGAAGCTGGAGGAGCTGCAGGTCAGCGACTTCGGCGATTTCGTGAAATTCCTGCCTTCGGTCTCGACCCAGGCGTCCGGTCCGGGCTTCGGCAGCGTCTACATGCGCGGCGTCGCCAGCGGCGGCGACGGCAACCACTCCGGCTCCCTGCCCAGCGTCGGCATCTATCTTGACGAACAGCCCATCACCACCATTCAGGGCGCGCTCGACATCCACGTCTACGACATCGCCCGGGTCGAGGCCCTGGCCGGTCCGCAAGGCACCCTCTACGGCGCCAGCAGCCAGGCCGGCACCATCCGCATCATAACCAACAAGCCGAAGATCGGTGTCTTCGAGGGCTCCTTCGACGTCGAGACCAACATCGTCAGCGGCGGCGACCAGGGCTACGCGGCCGAGGGCTACGTCAACATTCCGATGACCGACAACATGGCCGCCCGCATTGTCGGCTGGTACGTGCATGACGCCGGCTATATCGACAACATTCCCGCGACCCGCACCTATCCGACCTGGGGCGGGACCATCAACAACGATGACTTCGCCGAGGAAAACTACAACGACGTCGACACCATCGGGGCCCGGGCCTCGCTGAAGATCGACCTTGGCGAGAACTGGACCATCACCCCGCAGCTGATGGCTCAGCGCCAGGAAGCGGGTGGCAACTTCTCCTACAACCCGTTGGTCGGCGACCTGGCCCAGACGCGCTTCCGGCCGGAGTTCAGCAACGACGAATGGTACCAGGCGGCGCTGACCGTCGAGGGCAAGATCGGCATGTTTGATGTCGTCTACGCCGGCAGCTATCTGAAGCGGGATGTCGAAACGGCCAGCGACTATTCCGACTACAGCTTCTTCTATGACACCCTGTTCGGCTACGGCGCCTACTGGACCGACAACCTCGGCAACCCGGTCGATCCGACCCAGTTCATCAACGCCACCGACCACTACAAGCGCCAGACCCACGAACTGCGGGTCTCCTCGCCGTCGGACCAGCCGATCCGCTTTGTCGCCGGCCTGTTCTATCAGGACCAGACCCACGACATCTTCCAGGACTACCAGATCGCCGACCTGGGTTCGAACGTCTCGATCACCGGCCGGCCCGGCACCATCTGGCTGACCAGCCAGCAGCGCGATGATACCGACAAGGCCGTGTTCGGCGAGGTCAGCTGGAACATCACCCCGGCCCTCACCCTGACCGGCGGCCTGCGCTTCTTCGAGGCGGAGAACGGTCTGCGCGGCTTCTTCGGCTTCGGATCCGGCTACAGCGGCAGCACCGGCGAGGCGGCCTGTTTCGGCCCTGCGATCACGCCCCAGGCGCCCTGCACCAACCTGATCAAGTCGACCAAGGAAGACGGCAACACCCACCGCCTGAACCTGACCTGGAAGATCACCGACGATCATATGATCTACGGCACCTGGTCGACCGGCTACCGGCCGGGCGGGATCAACCGGCGGGGCAGCCTGCCGCCCTACAAGTCGGACTTCCTGACCAACTACGAGGTCGGCTGGAAGACCACCTGGCTGGACGGAGCCTTGCGCTGGAACGGCGCCGCCTACTTCGAGGAGTGGGAGGACTTCCAGTTCTCCATCCTCGGCGCCAGCGGCCTGACCGAGATCAAGAACGCCGCCCAGGCCGAGATCTACGGGGTCGAGACTGACGTTGTCTGGCGGCTGAGCAACGACTGGACCGTCTCGGGCGGCGCCGCCTACACCAACGCCGAACTGGCCGACAACTACTGCGGCTTCACCGACGCCAGCGGCAATCCGGTCACCAACTGCGCCAGTCCGCTGTCGCCGTCGGGCACCCAACTGCCGGTCACCCCGCGGTTCAAGGGCAACCTGACGGTCCGCTATGACTTCGTCCTGGCCGACATGGACGGGTTCGCCCAGGGATCCTGGGCCGGGCAGTCGAGCAGCTTCGCTGACCTTCGCCTTGTCGAGCGCGATATTCTCGGCAAGCAGGACAGCTGGCAGACCTTCGATTTCGCGATCGGCCTGAAGCCTGGCGACTGGAACCTGCAGGTCTACTTCAACAATGCGTTCGACGAGCGGGCCAGCCTGTTCCGCACCACCCAGTGCGCCGAGGCGGTCTGTGGCGGGGCGGTCTATGTCGTCCCGAACCAGCCGCGGACCATCGGCATCAAGGTCGGTCGGAAGTTCTAGCGGCCCGCCCCGCCAATTGGGGACACATTGAAATCGCGGATTTCAATGTGTCCCCTCTAACGTGGGCTGTCGGCAGGTCTTGAGGTCTGAACGCCCGGCGCGGACGGTACTCAGGCCGCCGTCGCCGCCTGTTTCTTCTTCACGAACACCGTCTGGGTGTTGGTGTATTCCAGCAGGCCTTCCAGAGCCCCCTCGACCCCGACGCCCGACTGCTTGTGGCCGCCGAAGGCCGCGAGCGGCGACAGGTGCTGGCTCTCGTTGATCCAGACGGTGCCGGTGGCCAGGCGCGAGGCGATTTCCAGCGCCTTGTCCTCGTCCGCCGACCAGACCGAACCGCCGAGGCCATAGTCGGAAGCGTTGGCGCGGCCGATGACCTCGTCCAGATCGTCGAACTTCAGCAGCGGCAGGACGGGGCCGAACTGCTCTTCCTGGACGATGCGGCTATCTTCCGGCGGGTTGTCGATGATGGTCACCGGCACGAAGTAGCCGGGGGCGGTGCTGGTCTCGCCGCCGACCAGGAATTTGTAGCCCTTGGCCTTGGCGTCGGCGATCAGGTCGAGCACCCGGGCATACTGCAGCTTGTTCTGGATCGGGCCCATCTGGGTGCCCTGCTCGGCCCCGTCGCCCATCTTCACCGTGGCGGCATAGGCGACCAGCGCCTCCTTCAGCGGCTCGTAGATGTCCTTGTGGACGTACATGCGCTTGGTGGCGATGCAGATCTGGCCGGTGTTGCGGAAGGCGGCCCAGAACAGCTGCTCGGCCACGGCGGCGACATCGACGTCGGGCATGACGATGGCGGCGTCGTTGCCGCCCAGCTCCAGGGTCACCCGCTTGAGGGTCGAGGCGGCGCTTTCCATGACCTTGCGGCCGGTCTGGGTCGAGCCGGTGAAGCTGACCTTGTCGATGCCCGGGTGGCTGGTCATCCAGGGGCCGAGCGCATCGCCGCCGGTGACGATGTTGAGCACGCCGGGCGGCAGGACATCGCGCAGGAGCTCGCCGATCTTCAGCGTCGTCAGCGGCGTGAAGGGCGAGGGTTTCAGCACCACCGTGTTGCCGGCCAGCAGGGCCGGGGCCAGCTTGAACATGGCCAGGATGACGGGGAAGTTCCACGGCGCGATGGCGCCGACGACGCCGATCGGCACATGCCGCGTCTCGCCCCGACGCTCGGCCGTGTCTTCCACCACATGAACGGGCAGGTCGAGGCTGGCGGTGGCCTGCAGCCAGTAGGCGCCGCCCATGACGTCGCCGAAGGCGTCGCCGTGCGGCTTGCCCTGTTCGCTGGTCAGCAGGCGTTTCAGGTCCTCGCCCTTGGCGGCGATGGCGCCGGCCATGGCCAGCAGCAGTTCCTTGCGCTTGGCGATCGGCGTCGCGGCCCAGGCCGGGAAGGCCTTGCGGGCGGCGGCGACGGCCTCGTCCAGCTGCTCACGGCTGGCGTCGGGCGCCTGGCCGATGACCTGTTCGTTGGCCGGATTGAGCACGTCGAAGGTGGTGGCGCCGGCGACGCCCTTGCCGCCGATGGTCATGGTGTAGTCGCCGTCGAACCGCATGGTCGTCTCCCTGGCGTTATGTCGTTGGCGGCAGATTGAACAGGCGCCGCCGCGTCAGCCAATCCTCCCGCGTCATTTCCCAATAGAGCGAGCGTCTGGAGCCGCCGTCAGGCAGCCGGCTGAGCCGCTCGCCCATCGGGGTGAACCCCGCCGCCTCGATGACCTTGGCCGAGCGCACATTGTCCAGCGCCGCCGTCAGCCCGACCAGCCGCACGCCCAGCACCTCGAACATGAACCCGAAGGACCGCGCCGCCCCTTCCGTGCCCTGGCCGCTGTTCTGGCGATCCGCCCGCTGCGCCCCGGCCAGCTCGGCCGAGGAATGCTGTGGCCAGACGGTGAAGCGCGAGTAGGCGGCGACGCGGCCGTCGGGATCCAGCGTGACCGTCAGCAACGCCTCGCCCGCCGCCTGCTGGCGACGCGAGCGGGCGATCCAGGCCCCGATCCGGCCGGCGTCGACGGGGCGGGGAATGTCATAGATCGGCCCGGACACCAGGGGATCGGACAGAAGAGCAACGAGGCCGGCGATATGCTCGGGCCCGGCCACCCGGGCGGTTGGCGAGATCAGCGAAGGGTCGGCGGTGCGCACCGCCTCGCGGATGGCGGCCTCCTCCTTGGCGCTGGCGGTCAGGACGGTGACGGGCGGTGCGCTCATGGCCGGGCCTTTCGCGGGTCGCGGACGGCGACAACCAGCGCCAGCAGGGCGGCGCCGAGCAGCCCCAGCGAGGCTCCGAAGACAACGCTGTAGCCCATCAGGTCGGCCACCGCGCCCCCAATCAGCGGCCCCAGGGTGGCGGTGACCCCTTCGGCCGTCGCCGAGATGCCGATGCGCATCGACAGGTCGTCGCGGTGGCCGAATTCCAGGATCATGGTCTGCGAGGCCATCATGTAGCCGGCCTGGGCGGCGCCGAGGCCGAAGAAGGCGAAGAAGACCGCGAGCGGCGTCGTCAGGGTCATCAGCGCCACCGTCGAGGCGATCCATCCGCCGATGGCCAGCAGCAGCACGATCCGGAAGCCCGAGCGGTCGCCCAGATAGCCCCAGAGCAGGTTGGACACCGTATCGGCGCCCAGGAAGGCGAGCGACAGCAGGCCCAGCGTCGCCCCGTCCAGATGCATCGTCTGGCCCACATGCAGGATGTAGAAGGGCGTGGCGATGCGGGCCGAGGTGGCCAGCATCTGCACGATCACCTGGCGGCCGTCCGGATGGTCGGCGGCGTCGGTTCGCGCAGCTGGTGCTGCAGCACCCACAGCCCGGCGCTGGTCAGCACGAAGGCCAGGACGAAGGTGGTCGAGTAGCCGTTGTTCAGCACATTGGCCTCGATCAGGTACTTGCCTGACGCGTAAGCCAGCACGGCCGCGATCAGCCCGCCCACCGCATTGCGCCACGCCTGCAGCCGACCGCGCAGATGCAGCGGGATGACCTTGGACATCAGCAGGGTGAAGGCCACCCGTTGGGCCCCCATGAACACCCCGAACAGGAAGAGGAACAGCAGCAGGGTGACCACCTGGGCGCTGCCGCTCAGGAACCAGCCGGCCAGGGCCATGCCGAGGATGGCCAGTCTTCCCAGGCTGCCCAGCACGATGGCCGAGGGCATGATCCTGGCCCGGTGCTCCATCTTCGCCCCGGCCACCAGCGGCGAGATGATGCCGCCGACCTGCTGCAGGGCCAGCCCCAGGCCGACGATGGTGTTCGACCCGCTGATCAGGTGCAGATAGGCCGGCATGAAGGTCGGGGCGTTGATCAGCCGGAAGCCGGTCATGCCCAGCATGCCGTGCACGAAGTTGCCGATATAGTTGCGACGCAGGTTGTCGTTCACGAACGCCGCGTACTCGGCCTCCTTCACGACCAGGCTGTCGGCCTCGACCTCCGACTCGACGTCGGGCTCCACATCGCCGCTCAGAGGTTCGGTCATCAGATCTGCCGCGCCCGCCCTTCCCAGTAAGGCGCCCGCACCTTGTTCCGCTGAATCTTGCCGGCCTCCGAACGGGGCAGGTCGGCGACGAAGTCGAGGCTCCTTGGCACCTTGAAGCCCGGCAGGCTGGCCCGGGCGAAGGCCAGGATCTCGTCGGCCAGTTCCGGGCTCGGCTCATGGCCGGGTTTCAGCAGGATGACCGCCTTCACCTGCTCGCCCCATTCGTCGTGCGGCGCGCCGATGGTGGCGCTGTCGGCGACGGCGGCATGCTTGACCAGTTCGTTGTCGATCTCCTGGGGATAGATGTTCACCCCGCCGGAGATGATGGTCTCGGCGTTGCGGCCGGTCAGGAACAGGTAGTCGTCCTCGTCGAAGTAGCCGACGTCGCCCATGGTGAAATAGTCGCCGACCCGCGAGGCGGACGTCTTGGTCTCGTCCTTGAAATAGGTGAAGCCGCCGCCCGGCGGCATCTGCTGGTAGATGGCCCCGGACTGGCCATTGGGCAGGTCGTTCCCGGCCTCATCGAGGATGCGCACGCCCAGAAGGGCCGGCCGCTTGCCGACGCTGCCCGGCTTTCTCAGCCACTCATGGCTGTCGATCAGGAAGCCGGCCCCGCCTTCGGAGCCGGCGTAGTATTCGGTCAGCACCGGCCCGAACCAGTCGATCATCGCCCGCTTGATCTCCGGCGGGCAGGGGGCGGCGCCATGGATGATGAACTGCACATGGTCGATGGGATGCCGCGCCCTGACCTCTTCCGGCAGGCCCAGCAGCCGCTGGAACATGATCGGCACCAGATGGAAATGGGTAACCGTCCGGGTGCTGATGGTCTTCAGGACATGCTCGGAGTCCCAGCGGTCGATGAAGACCAGCGTCGCCCCGCCGGCCATGGCCGCCCGCACGTCGAAGGCCAGCGGCGCGGCGTGATAGGCCGGCCCGGCGCACATCTGCACCGACTGTCCGGGGACATAGCCGCGCATCAGGAAGGTGGCGTAGGGCGTCACCACCGGAACCGGCCGATGCACCCCCTTGGGCCGCCCCGTGGTGCCGGAGGTGTACATCATGCCGTTGCCCAGCACCGGATCGTCGATGTCCGACCCGTCGAACGGCGCCATGGCCGCCTCGTAGGGCTCGAAGCCCTCGACCTCGCCGCCGATCGCCAGCCTGACCTCCGCGCCCGGCGCGGTCGCCACCGCCTCGGCCAGACCCTTCACCCGCGCCTCGCCGATCACCGCCCTGGCCTCGCAGTCGCGCAGGATGTAGCCGATCTCGTCGGTCGTCAGGTGCCAGTTGACCGGCGTCAGCCGCAGGCCGCCGCGCAGGGTGGCGGCAAGCACCTCGACAAACTCCACCCGGTTGGAGCAGACCAGGGCCACGCTGTCGCCGGCCGTCAGCCCCCGCGCCCGCAGCAGCCGGACCAGCCGGTTGGCCCGCGCGTTGACCGCCGCGAACGAATGCTCCGTCCCGTCCGGATCGACCACGCACACCGCGTCCGGCTGCAGGTCAGCCCATACCGCCAGCTGCATCCCCTGCAGGGCGGCGGCGTCCATACGCTCCATCAGCGCCTGATCGATCCCGTCGGCGTCCATCTGTCTCTCCCACCCTGTGAAGGGGTTCGGCGCGCCGACTGTGCCGCCGCCTGCGCCTGCCTCAAGTCTGGGCCATTCGAACGTCGTTTCGCAATCGCTCAAACGACTGTTTCGCCACTTGCCCGCGATGCGGCTATAGAAGGGCCATGTCCGCCCTCGTCCTCTTCTCCGGCGGCCAGGACAGCGCCGTCTGCCTGGCCTGGGCCCTCGCCCGCTTCGACCGTGTCGAAACCATCGGCTTCGACTACGGCCAGCGCCACAGGGTCGAACTGGAGGTGCGCCAGACGTTTCTGGGCAAACTCGCAGACGCCTACGAGCCTGCCGTCACCCGGCTTGGCGGCGATCACCTGCTCGACCTGTCGGTGCTCGGCGCGATCAGTGACACGGCCATGACCCAGGAGACGCAGATCGCCTTCAACGCGTCCGGCCTGCCCAACACCTTCGTGCCCGGCCGCAACCTGCTGTTCCTGACCTTCGCCGCCGCCGTCGCCTATCGCCGGGGCATCAAGCACCTGGTCACCGGCGTCTGCGAGACCGACTATTCCGGCTATCCCGACTGCCGCGACGACACCATCAAGGCCCTGCAGGTGGCGGTGAACCTCGGCACCGAGAGCCGCTTCGTCATCGACACCCCGCTGATGTGGATCGACAAGGCCGCCACCTGGGCGATGGCCGAAGACCTCGGCGGCGCCCCCCTGGTCGACCTCATCGCTGAGGACACCCACACCTGCTACCTCGGCGACCGCACGAAGCGGCATCCGTGGGGCTACGGCTGCGGAACCTGCCCGGCCTGCGACCTGCGGAGCGCGGGCTACGCCAAGTGGATCGAAGGGCGCTGAAGCAAGCGGGGACACATTGAAATCGCCGATTTCATTGTGTCCTCGCTTCACCTCTATTTCCCGGTGAACACCGGCGGCCGCTTCTCCAGAAAGCTGGCCACCCCCTCCTTGTGATCCTCGGTCTTCATCAGCGCCCGGATCGTCTCGATGGCCCAGCCGCCCAGATCGCGCGGATCGCCATAGGTCCCGCGTCGCAGACCCTCCTTCATGTAGCGCAACGCCAGCGGCGGATTGACCGCGATCCGCGCCGCCAGGGCCTTCGCGCGGACCATCAGCTGATCATGCGGCGTCACTTCGCTGACCAGGCCGATGCGCAGCGCCTCGGCGGCGTCGATCACATCGCCGGTAAACAGCAGCTCGGCCGCCTTGGCCGGCCCGACGATCGACGGCAGCCGGTAGAAGCCGCCCACATCGCAGACCAGCCCCCGCTTGATGAACAGCTCCGCGAACTTCGCCTTCTCCGAGCAGATGCGGATGTCGGCATAGAGGGCCAGTTCCATGCCCCAGCCGACCGCCGCCCCGTTGACCGCCGCGATCAGCGGCTTGTCGCATTCCAGCGCCGCCATCGCCGCCGGGGTCGGCTTGTGGCGCACGACCGGGGTGGTGTCGGCCGACACCGCTTTCGGACCCGCCATGATCTCGCGCACATCGTCGCCGCTGCAGAAGGCCGGATCCGCCCCCGTGACGATGACGCACCGCGCCTCCACGTCCGTCACCGCCTTGCGCAGATAGGCCTCCAGCCTGGCGTAGGCGTCCCAGTTCAGGGCGTTGCGCTGCTCCGGCCGGTTGAGCGTGATGATCGCGACATGGTCCTCGACCACGTAGGTAACGGTTTCCGGGGTTACGGTTTCCTCGGCCATCTTCGGGCTCCTCCCATGTCTGCGAAGACAATCCTTGAGGCGCCCATGGGGAAAGCGAGCATCTTCTCATCACAAGAGGAATCGTCATGACCGCCAACGCCCCGCCCGTCCGAGACGTCGTCCCCGCCCACTGGTTCGATCCGGCCCAGCTGGAGGCCTGGCTGACCCGCGAGGTCGAGGACTTCGGGACCGGCATGCAGGTCCACCAGTTCCAGGGCGGCGCCTCCAACCCGACCTTCCTGCTGACCACCCAGACCTCGAAGGGCGAACACCTCTACGTCCTGCGCAAGAAGCCGCCGGGCGTGCTGCTGGCCAGCGCCCACCAGGTCGACCGCGAGTACAAGGTGATGAAGGCGCTCGACGGCCTCATCCCGGTGCCGAAGATGCGGGCCCTCTGCACCGACGAGAGCGTCATCGGCACGTCCTTCTACGTCATGGACTATCTGGAGGGCCGCATTTTCCGCGACGCCACCCTGCCGGACCTCAGCCCCGCCGACCGCGCCGCCGTCTATGATGACCTGAACGCCACCCTGGCCAGGCTGCATCAGGTCGACTACGTCGCCGCCGGCCTCGAGGATTTCGGCCGCGCCGGCGGCTACTTCGAACGCCAGGTCTCCCGCTGGACCAAGCAGTACCGCGGCGCCGAGACCGAGCTGATCCCCGAGATGGAAGCCCTGATCGAGAAGCTGCCGGCCCGGATCCCGGCCGACGACAGTGTCTCCATCGCGCATGGGGACTACCGGCTGGAAAACGTCATGTTCCACCCGACCGAGCCGAAACTGATCGCCGTCCTCGACTGGGAGCTGTCGACCATCGGCCATCCCATCGCCGACATCGCCTACAACGCCTTCCTCTGGCGCTCGACCTCACAGAGCTGGGGCAGCCTGGTCGGGGTCGACTTCGCGGCCAGCGGCATCCCCACCGAGGCCGACTACGTCGCCGCCTACTGCCGCCGCACGGGCCGGGAGAACATCGGCGACTGGGCCTTCTACATGGCCTTCGGCATCTTCCGCCTGGCCTCGATCAGCCAGGGCGTCTACCGCCGCGTCCTCTCCGGCCAGGCGGCCAGCGAACGCGCCGCAGAGAACGGCACGCCGATGCTGGCGGCCCAGGCCCTGGCCATCCTCGAAGGACGGGATTGATCGAACGGCGATCCGGGCGTTTACTCCTGTGATCCGGGGAGATCGCCATGCGCAAACTACTGACCCTGTCGTCCCTGGCGCTGTGTGCGGCGACGCTGTTCGCCGCCCCGGCGTTCGCCCAGGACGAGGCAGCGGGCGAGGTCGTCGTCTCGAGCACGCCGCGGGGCGGATGGCCGATCCCTGACGATGCGATCACGCTGGTTAGCCTGGCCGCGCAGACCCCGTCGGACGGCGAGGCGCTGTCGCCGGGCGTTGAGGACGAAATCATCATCGCCTGCCTGCGCCTGCCCACGCTTGCCGACCTCTCCAAGGAACGTTGGAACGACGTCCACCGCCGCTATCCCGGCCGCCGGGGTCAACCGATCCGGCGCAGCTGATGGCGACTTTCCCGAAGATCACCGGACCCTGCCCCTACAAGCTCCCCCTGTCGGCATTGCTCGACAGCCGCAAGGGTCGCGAGCGGGCAGGCGGCTGACGCGGCAAAATCATTTGGCAGCCCGCGCGCCATAACGCACTGTGCCCTCCGCCAAGGCCGCCAGAGCCTTCGCCGCACCAGCATTGGGGATACCAAGATGAAATCGCTCGCCCTCGCGCTCGCCCTCCTGGCGACCGCCGCCGCTCCCGCCGCCCTTGCCGCCGAGGCTCCGGCCGCCGCCAAGGCCGCCTGGTCGGTCGCCACCACGCCGCTCGGCGACCTGATCGCCAACCCGGACACCAAGGCCGTGCTCGAAAAGCACATCCCGGGGGTCAGCGCGAGCCCGGAAATCGAGCCGGTGAAGGGCCTCAGCCTGAAGGCCATCCAGTCCCTCGCTCCCGACCGCCTGCCCGACGCCCTGCTGGCCGCCATCGACGCCGACCTGGCCAAGGTCCCGGCCAAGCCCGCCAGCTGAGCCGGCTCCGGTGACGGTCTCGCCAAGCGTGACCGTCACCGGGATGACGGCCTCGCGGCGACGAGATTTAAGGCCTTCCGTTTCCAACTGAAACCGGACTGGCGCAAATCCGCCCCGCGCCGACGGCACGGATCGAGCCTTAGTTCTCGATCCGGGGCCGTCCATGATCCGCCAACGCCTTCTCGCCGGCGCCGCCGCGACCCCGCTGCTGCTGCTCGGGCTCCCGGCTGTGGCCGAGACCACCATCAGCAATGAGCGCACCACCGCCGTCGCCACCTCGACGGCCAACAGTGGCGCGCCCGACAATCTCCTCATCGACGAGGACGGCTCCATCGTCCTGACCACCGCCGGCCCGGCGATCACCGTCGACAGCAACAACACCGCCACCAATGAGGGCGAGATCGAGATCGAGGCGGTCGACGGCGCCATCGGCATCCAGGTCAACGGCGGGCTCACCACCACCGTCTCCAACGAAGGGACCATCACCCTCGAGGACGGCTTCGACGAGACTTACGAAGACCTGGACACCGACGACGATGGCGACCTCGACGGCGACTTCGCCACCGGGACGGGCCGCTACGGCATCCGGGTCAGCGGCCCGGGCACGGTGACCGGCGACATCAGCTCCTCCGGCGCCATCACCGTCGAGGGCAACGACAGCTTCGGCATCAGTCTGGAATCGGCGCTGGACGGCAACCTGATCGCCGGGGCCGTCAACGTGCTGGGCGATCGGGCGGTCGGAATCAACATCGCCGCACCGGTCAGCGGACGGATGGAGTCCGGCGGGTCCGTGATCGTTCAGGGCGAAGGCGCCGTCGGCATCGATGTCGCCGCGGAGGTCGGGGCCGTGCATCTGCAAAGCGCGATCTCGGCGACCGGCTATCGCTACACCGCCCGCTCCAGCACGCAGGAGGGACTTGATGCGCTCGACGCGGATGACCTGCTGGCGGGCGGCCCGGCGGTCCGGATCTCCGCCAGTGTCGCCGGCGGTGTTCTGCTGGAGTCGGCGCCCAGCACCACCACGGACTTCGACAGCGACGGCCTGCAGGACACCCTCGACGACGATGACGACGGCGACGGCATCCTCGACGATGACGACGACGACAACGACAACAACGGCATCACCGACGACGACTACGACGACGACGGCAAGGACAACGACAGCGACGATGACGACGACAACGACGGCATCGACGACGATGACGACGAGGATGACAACGGCGACGGCATCCTCGATGACGACCTCGATCAGGACGGTCGCAGCGATTCGCTCGAGGGAACGGCCTCGCTCTATGTCTACGGCGGGGCGCCGGCCCTGGCGGTCGGCTCGGACACCCAGGCTGTCACCATCGGCCGCGTCGGCACGGGCGAGGACGCCTACGGCCTGATCAATCGCGGGTCGATTTCCGCGGACGGTGTCTACGACGGGGTCAGCGCCACGGCGGTCAAGATCGGTGGCGATAACGGCCTGGCGACCGTGATCGAGGGCGGCCTCCTGCAGGACGGCTCGATCACCGCCTACAGCTACGCCGCCGACGTCCAGGCCCTGCATCTGACGGGCGGCGCCGTGCTCGACACCCTGATCAACAACGGCACAATCTATGTCGGACAGGTCTCGACCTCGGCGGCTCTGGCCGACGAGGAGGCCTTCGACGCGATCGCTCTGCGCATCGATGCCGGAGCCACCCTGCCGAGCATGACAAATACAGGCAGTTTGTTTGCTTATGTCAGAGGCGAGACCAGCACCGCCATCGGCGTGCTCGACGCCTCGGGAACCCTGGCCAGCCTGACCAACAGCGGCTCGATCACCGCCTACATCCTCGCCACCGATGATGAGGACGACACCGACGACGACAACGAGGATACCGACGACGAGACCATCACCGGCCAGGCCGTGGCCCTCGACCTGCGGGCCAATACCGGCGGTGTCACCATCCTGCAGCAGGCGCAGGCCCCGGACCGCGACGCCGACGTCTTCACCGACGATGTCGATGCCGACGACGATGGCGACGGTGTGATCGACGCAGAGGACGATGACGCCGACAACGACGACATTGTCGACAGCGAGGACGATGAGGACCTCTATGACGTCGATGGCGATGGCCTCATCGACAACCAGGAGCCCTCGATCGGCGGCGCCATCCTGCTGGGCTCAGGCGATGACAGCCTGACGGTGCTGGACGGCACGGTCGCCGGCGACATCAGCTTCGGGGACGGCGCCGACAGCTTCACCCTCGGCTCCACAGACCGGGCCGCCCAGGCGATCGGCGACCTGACCGACAGCGACGGGCGGCTCGTCATCGACCTCGTGAACGGCGAGCTGACGGTCACCAATAACGCGGCCATCACCGCCACCAGCCTGTCGGTCGGCGCCCGGGGCGTTCTGACAGTTACCGCCGACCCCGATACCAACACCGTCACCAGCTTCCGGGTCGCTTCGGCCACCCTCGAAAGCGGGGCCCAGCTCGGCCTGGCTCTCGACAGCCTGCTGCCCGACAGGACGCGGTACACGATCATCCAGACCGACGCCGGCGGGCTGTCGGCCTCCGGGCTGATCAGCAGTCTCGATGGCGTCTCGCCCTACCTCTATGTGGTCACCGCGGCCGCCGATGAGGCGGCCGGCGGCGTCTACATCGACGTTCGCCGGCGCACGGCGACGGAGATGGGGCTGACCGAGAACCAGACGCTGGCCTTCGACGCCGTCTATGCAGCCCTGGCCGGGGACGAGGATATCGAGGACGCCTTCCTCGCCGCCCAGGAGCAGGATGACTTCCTGCATCTCTACCAGCAGATGCTGCCCGACCAGGGTGAGGGCCTGTTCTCGACCCTCGATCTGCTCAGCCGCACCACCGCGCGGCTGACCGCCACCCGCCCGACCACCGGCGGCGACATCTATGGTCCCGACAGCGCCTGGGTGCAGGAGATCAATACCGGTGTCGTGCGCCAGGCGGGGAATACGGCGGGCTCTGAAACCAAGGCCTTCGGTTTCATCGCCGGCTACGAAAGCCTGGAAACAGACGGCGGGGCGCTCGGCGCCACCCTGGCCTTCGTCGCCGCGGAGGAACGCGACGACATCGCCCAGATCGGCGAGGAAACCAGCGTCTCCCTGCTCGAGGCCGGGGTCTACTGGCGCGGGCAGATGGGCGGGCTGTCGTTCAATCTGCGCGGCTCGGCCGGCTATGCCTGGCTGGACGGCGACCGGGTGTTCATCGACCCCGATACCTCGCTGGTGGTCAACGCCGACTCCGAATGGGGCGGCTACACGCTCGCCGGCAGCGCCGGCGTCAACTACGAGGCGCGCCTCGGCCGCTTCTACCTGCGCCCTTCGGCCAGTCTCGACTACCTCAGGTTCAACGAGGGCGAGCGGAGCGAGGGCGGCGGCAGCGACGCCTTCGACCAGACGGTCCAGGCCCGCCGCTCCAGCCGGCTGTCGGCCGGCGGCGAGATCGCCTTCGGCGCCACCTACGGCCGCGAGGTCTGGTGGCGGCCCGAGGTGCGGCTGGGCTATCGCCAGACCCTGGCCGGGGAGGTGGGCGACACCGTCTTCCGCTTCACCGGCGGCCAATGGGTCACCCTGCCGGCCTCGGCCCCCGGCGAGGGGGCGGCGGTCTTCGGCTTCTCCCTGAAGACCGGCTCACCGACCTCCTACGTGGCCATCGAGGGCGAGTACGAGGCCGCTGAAAGCGAGGACCGCTACAGCCTGATGCTGGCCGGACGGGTGATTTTCTAGGGTTTGCTCCCCCCGGAAAAGTCTCGGAGCCACGGCGCCCTGCCCCGCTTTTCGGCCTCCGTTGCGGCCTGAAACATGGTCCGCTTCTGGCAGCGGAAGCCTGCACCGGGCAATTCCGGCGCGGCGCCGCAGGCTCCCCTGCGGACGCCTCCTCAAGAAGGAGACATCCATGTCCCTTTCGATCTGGGGAAGCTCCGGCTTCCTCCAGGCCCAGCAGGCGATGTTCGCCAAGCTGGACCTCAACACCGACGGCGCCCTTTCCGCCGACGAGTTCACCGCAATAGGGCAGAATATGCCGCCGCAGGAGGGCGCCCGGCAATTGAAGGGCGGCGGCGGATTTCAGGGTTTCAGTGCTGAAACACTGAGCGCGCTGATGGGCGTCCAGCAGACGAGCCACGCCGACCGGGCCGCCGAGATCTTCGCCGGCGCTGACGCCGACGGCGACGGCAGCCTGACGGCTGAGGAACTGTCCGCCGACATGGCCGCCCATGCCCCACCGGGCGCTGCGGGAACCGACAGCGCTTCCCGCGCCGCCGATATGCTCAGCGCCGGCGACACCGACGGTGACGGGTCTCTCTCTGCCGAGGAGTTCACAGCCATGAAGCCGCAGGGTGGTCCGCCGCCTGGCGGCCCGCCGCCGTCCGGCTCGGCGTCGGGTGAAGCCGAGGAAGAAAGCTACGACGCCGCCGACACCAACAAGGACGGCACGGTGTCGATGAGCGAGCTGCTCGCCTCGCTGCAATCGAGCAATGAGGTCGCGGCCGGCTTCTCCAGCGAGGTGTCCGACCTGATGAGCAAGCTGCTCGAAAAGCTGCAGGCCGATGTTGCGTCCTCGACGGAGTCCGTGACGGCCTGATCTTCCCATGCCGGGCAAAACGCCCGGCTCTTCTGAAAAAAGACGCCGTCCTCCCGGGGTTGGGCCGGGAGGACGGCGGCCAGGATCGACGCTTGGCGGGACCTGGTGAGGCAAGCCTGCGGCGGGGCGACCGGGGGGAGGGATATGGCCGCCGCGCCGAAGCCTGGGCGACGCTCGCCGCCCGGCGGGGCTTTGGTGAGGCGCCGCCATGACCGGCAGGTTTCAAAATGGCCAGGCGGCGGCTTTTCGGACGCCATTTCGACATTGTGGCAACGCTGAATTTCGATGGACACAGTTGGCTGCCAGGGAGCCCTGATGCACGCTCTTGCCAAAGTTCCGGAACGCCGGATCCTCGTCGTCGACGACGACACAGAACTTCGCGACCAGATCATCGGATACCTTCGCGAGCATGGCTACGAGGCTCGCGGCGCCAGGGACGGGATCGAGATGCAGCGCCTGCTGGATGCCGGCGTCGCGGACCTTGTCGTCCTGGATGTGATGATGCCCGGCGAGGACGGCCTGTCGCTGTGCAAGCGGCTCTCGGCGGAGGGCCGGCGCGGCATCATCATGCTCAGCGCCATGGGTGAGGAGGTCGACCGGGTGCTGGGCCTGGAGCTTGGGGCGGACGACTACCTGGCCAAGCCCTGCAGCCCCCGTGAGCTGCTGGCCCGGGTGCGGGCGGTGTTTCGCCGCCTGGAGGAAACCTCGACCGCCCCCAGGCCGCGCGGCGCCATCTATCGCTTCGCCGAATTCCAGCTCGACACCGGCCGCCGGCGGCTGCGCGCCCCGACCGGGACCACCATCCTGCTGACCTCGGGTGAGTACGCCCTGTTGCAGGCCTTCCTTGAACGGCCCCAGTCCATTCTGTCCCGGGACCGGCTGCTGGACGTGGCTCGCGGTGACCACAGCGACGTCTTCGACCGCGCCGTCGACGTGCAGATCTGCCGCCTGCGCCGCAAGCTTCACACCTTCGCCGACGGCGAGTTGATCAAGACCATCCGCGGCGTCGGCTATGTTCTCGACGTTGCCGTCTCCCGTTCGTGAAGCGTCTGTCCCGGATTCCGATCGGCGTTCAGCTGGTCGCCCTGCTCGTCGCCGGCCTTCTCGTCGCCCAGGCCATCAACATCCTGGTCCTTTTCGCCCTGCCGCCGCCCGAGCCGGTGCTCTATCGCCTGTCGGAGGTGGCCGCCGCGCTCAAGGGCGGATCGCTGGCGGCCCGCGACGGCCGGCCCATGGTCCGCACCACGGCGACGGTCCCGCCTCCGCCGAAATCGTCCCTCGACGACATGGCGATGGTCACCCAAGTCGTGCTGGCCGAGACCCTCGGCCGGCCGGTCGCCGATGTGCGGCTCTATCCGGCCAACCGCGCCCCCTTCTTCGGCATGATGAACCGGCGCAGCTTCGGTCTCCCGCTGGGGGAGGGACCGCCGCGGCGTGAGCCTCCGTCGTTCGGGCGCGGCCGGGGGTTCGGTCCGGGCGGCCCACCGCCGGACGACCGGATGATGACCGGCGCACGCCCCCGGCCGGGCGACCTGGCGGTGTTCGGCGACTTCACCGCCGCCCTGCGCAATCCCTCCGGCGGCTGGACGGTGATCATCTCGACGCCCGAGCCCTTCCCCAATGACTGGCAGCGCCGGGCCCTGCTCTGGTTGCTCGCCTGCTTCCTGCTGGTCGCCCCGGCCGGCTATCTGTTCGCCCGCCGCATCACCGCCCCGCTGAAGCGGTTCTCGCAGGCCGCCGACCGGCTCGGCCGCGATCCCATGGGCCCGGAAATGTCGCTGCGTGGCCCCGCTGAACTGGGCGCCGCCGCCGAGGCCCTCAACCAGATGCAGTCGCGCCTGCGCCGCTTCATCAGCGACCGCACCGCCATGGTCGGGGCCATCAGCCACGACCTGCGCACCCCCCTGGCCCGCATCCGCTTCAAGCTGGAAGCCGCCTCGCCGGAGCTGAAGACCGCCATCCTCTCCGACATCGGCCAGATGGAACAGATGATCGAGGGTGTCCTGGCCTTCATCCGCGACGAGACCCTGCCGCGCCGCCGCGAGCGTCTTGACCTCCTCTCCCTGGTCGAATGCGTGGTCGACGACAGCGCCCTGGTCGGCGCCGACGTCGTGCTGGATGAGGACAGCCTGTCAGTGATCGTCGAGGGCGACCCGTCCGGCCTGCAGCGCCTGTTCGGCAATCTCGTCGACAACGCCATCAAGTACGGCGGCTCGGCCCGGGTCCGCGTCGGTCGCGAGGGCGACATGGCGGTAGTGCTGATCGACGACAGCGGCCCCGGCCTGCGCGGCGAGGACCTACTGCGCGCCTTCGACCCCTTCTACCGCGCCGACAGCTCCCGAAACCTTGACCAGGGCGGCGTGGGCCTGGGCCTGCCCATCGCCCGGGCCACCGCCCGCGGGCACGGCGGCGAAGTCGTCCTGCGGCCGCAAGCGGTCGGCCTGCGCGCCATCGTCACCCTGCCGATCGCTCCGAACTGATGTCGATGGCGTGAAACTGCAGCGATAGCGCCGTCAGCGGGGTGTCAGGCCACCCGTCTGCCGCAGGCCTTCGAACAGCCCGATCCCGGCGCTGACCGACAGGTTCATCGACCGCGCCCCGGGCCGCAGCGGGATCACCACCCGGGCGTCGGCGGCCGCATGAACCTGGTCCGGCGCCCCGGCCGTCTCGCTGCCGAACAGCAGGGTATCGCCCGCCTCGAACGCAAAGACGTCCAGCGGCGTCGCCCCCTTGGTGGTGAACAGGATCAGCCGGCCCGGCCCCCGCGCCGCCTGGAACGCGTCCCAGTCCTGGTGCCGGGTCATGTGGCTCAGCGGACCATAGTCGAGGGCGGCGCGCTTCATGGCGCGATCATCAAAGGCAAAGCCGACCGGCTCGATGACATGCAGTTCGATATCGAAACAGGCCGACAGCCGGATACAGGCCCCGACATTCTGGGGGATCTGCGGGTGGAACAGGGCCAGGCGCATCGGCGGTCTACAGACCCGCCGCCAGTGCGATCCGCATCAGTTCGGCCATGTTCCGCGCGCCGGTCTTGGTCATCATGTTGGCGCGGTAGATTTCCACGGTCCGGGCGCTGATCTGAAGTTCGAAGGCGATCACCTTGTTGGCCTTGCCGGCCACCACCCCGGCGAGGACATCCCGTTCCCGCGGCGACAGGCCGGCGAGCCGGTCGAGCGCATCCTGGCGGGCCTGATCACCGCCCGGCGTCGGCTGGCTGATCGCGGCCTTGATGGCGCGGATCAGGACCTCGTCCGAGAAAGGCTTCTCGATGAAGTCGGCGATGCCGGCCTTCATCGCTTCCACGGCCAGGGGGATGTCGCCATGCCCGGTCATGACAATGATCGGCAGGCCGAAGCCCTGTCCGGTCAGATGCCGCGCCAGCTCGACCCCTGACATCCCCGGCATGCGGACATCGGTCAGCACACAGCCCTCGCCGGCGATGGGCAGGGCCGAGAGGAAGGCGTCGGCGGACTCGTGCAGGACTGGAGTGAACCCGCTCACCTCCAGCAGGAAAGCCAGGGAGTCGCGCATCGCCTCGTCGTCGTCGACGACATGGACAGAGGGCTTAGTGGTCATGTCGGTCTTCATGGTCAGCCAGCGGAAGGGTAAAGGCGAAGGTGGCGCCGCCCTGGGGATTGTCATCCACCCAGATGCGGCCGCCCTGGGCCTCGACGATGGTCCGGCAGATCGACAGGCCGACGCCCATGCCCTGTGCCTTGGTCGTGACGAAGGGCTGGAACAGGCGCTCGCGCACGTCCGGACTGACCCCGGGCCCGCTGTCGACCACCTTGATCATCACCATCCCCTCCTCGCCCGGCCCGACCGAAACCGTGAGATCTTTTCGCTCCCCATCCGCCATCGCGTCGAGGGCGTTGCGGATCAGGTTCAGGGCCACCTGCTGGACCTGGATCTTGTCGACGATGACAGGACCCAGGTCGCGGGCGAACTTGAGCGACACGCGATATCCCTTCTGGCGGGCCCCGACCAGAGCCAGGGCGCTGGCCTCCTCCATCAGTTTCGCGGGGTCTTCAAGGGTGTGCTCGGTCTCGCCCTTGGCAACGAACTCCCTCAGGCGCTTGATGATGTCGCCGGCCCGAAGCGCCTGGTCCGCCGCCTTGTCCAGAACAGTGCTCAGTCGTTCGATATCCGGCTGGTCGCCCGACAGAAGGGTCACCGAGCCCTTGAGATAGCTGGCGATCGCCGACAGCGGCTGGTTCAGCTCATGAGCCAGGGACGAGGCCATCCCGCCCATGGCGGTCAGGCGGGAGACATGGACCAGTTCCGACTGCAGTTCCTGCAGCCGGCGCTCCTGGTCGCGGTGTTCGGTCAGGTCGCGGACGAAGCCGGTGAAGAACCGGTCGTGGCCGACCACGGCCTCGCCGACCGACAGTTCCATTGGAAAGGTCGTGCCGTCCTTTCGCTCGCCCACCACGATGCGGCCGATGCCGATGATCCGCCGCTCTCCGGTGGTCAGGTAGCGGGTCAGGTAGCCATCGTGCTCGGTTCGATAGGGCTGCGGCATCAGTATGTCGACGTTGCGCCCGACCGCTTCGTCCGGCGTCCAGCCGAACAGGCCCACGGCGGCGGCGCTGAACGAGCGCATAACGCCGCGCTCGTCGATGACGATCATGGCCTCGGGCACGGTGGCGAGAATGGATTCCAGCTGAGCCTGCTGGGATGCGGCGGATCGCGAGCGGTGTCGCAACCGGTCACCGCCGTAGGCGATCATCGGCCCTAGAATCAGAAAGGCGGCGGCATCGATGATGTTGGCGGGGCTGGAAACCAGCGCGTCGCGTTGAAAGAGGAGACTGATCCCCAGCCCGAAGCCCGTGGCCAGCAATCCCGGGCCCCAACCCCCGAAACCCGAGGCGACCAGCACCGCCGGGACATAGATGATGAACAGGGCATGGTCGCCCAGCCATGGGGCCAGCAGGGCGCGCGCGCCCAGGGTCAGCAGGGCGCCAAGGACAGCGGCTCCATAGCCGAACCGACCGTCGGCGTCGGCTTCGCTCCAGTCCGGCCAGGCTTTGGCTGAAAACACCCTGTCCCCGAGTTCCTACGGCGCCCTTCGAGGACCCCGTTACAACCTAACACGGTGGTGCAGACTTTGATCCGCCGTAGTCAACGGCTGTTCGACGAATCCGGTATGCCCTCGCTTCGGACCCTCTGGATCAGGTTTCGACCAGGCAGGCGAGGCCCGTCGCGTTCCGGACCTCGAAGCGACGGCAGCCCAGGAAGCGGACAAGGCCTTCAGTCTGCAGCTGGGTCACCATGCGCGACACGGTTTCGATGGTCAGGCCGAGATAATCGGCCATGTCCTGACGGCCCATCGGCAGTTCGGCGACCTCGCCGCGAAAGCGCCGGGCGATGTCGAGCAGGAAGCTGGCCACCTTCTCGCAGGCCGACTTGCGGCCCAGCAGCATCACATGCTCCTGGGTGCGTTGCAGCTCACGGGCGGTCTCCGCCCAGATCAGCCGCTCGATCTTCACGCCCTCGTCGCCGTAGAGCTTGAGGGCCGACTTGCGGATCACCTGGATCTCGCAGCAACCCAGCGCCTCGGCCGAGAAGCGGTGGACGGGGCCGGCCTCGAGGCCGATCAGGTCGCCGGCGTAGTAGAAGTCGCCGATCTGGCGGCGGCCGTCGCTCAGCAGGCGGGTGGTGCGGACCGCGCCGCGAATGACGCGGTAGAACATGTCCGCATCCTCGTCCTGGGCGTAGATCTCCTCGCCCGGACTGAACGTCATGCGCACGCCGATATGACCCAGGGCATCAATCGGCTGCTGGGGTGCGGCGAGGGACGGGCTGAGGCTGAGGGCGGTCATCGGTAATTCCCCATTGGCGATGGTCAATCGCTAGGGCCGACGGCGAGATCGCGAAATTCGTGGCTGGCGCCTAAGGGGGGGCGCTTAAGGGAAGATACCTATGCGGCGAGGAGGTCCCGTTCCCGCCTTGGGACCATCTTCCGGCTCACGCGCGCCGGCGCATTGACACTGATCAAGGCGGGGCGGGAAAATGGCGTCTGTTGTCTGTTGCGATCATCCCGCGCCGAGGAGCCGACGAATGAGCAAGCCCCTGAACATCATCCGGGCGGCGGCCGCGATCTGTCTGGCTGCGGGGGTCCTTTTGTCGGCCTGCGCCTCGGCAGACCCCTCGCCTCAGCCCCAGGCGGCGGTCGAAACCCCCGTCGGACCTGACGTCCGCATCGCTGGCGGACTGGCCCTGGCGCAGCGCGCCTGCGCCGCTTGTCATGCGGTAGAGGCGGGCGCGGACAGCCCCCGCCCGATGGCTCCGCCGTTCCCACGGCTCGCTGCCCGCCTGTCCGGACCGAGACTTGAAGAGAGCCTGACCATGGTCTCGGACCTCGGCCATGGAGAGATGCCGCCAGCCCGGCTCGAGGAGGCCGAACTGAGGGATCTCGCCGTTTATATCGACAGCCTCGATTGACCAGGATCAAGGCCGGCGTCCCCAGGACAGAAATAATCCTCCGAAACGGAGGAGCGACCCAATGACTTACCGCGACATCCTGGTGCAGGTGAACGAGACCGCGCAGTCCCGGCCCCGTGCGGTCGCCGCGGCCGAACTGGCCCGGCGTTCGGGCGGCGTCATCACGGGCGTCTTCCTGCGGTCCGAATTCCTCAACGACGTGATGGCGACGGAGGTGCTGGCCTATATGTCGCCGCCCGATATCGACGCCTTGCTGAAGGGGCACGCCAAGTCGGTCGACGAGGCGGCCGAGGCCGCCCGCGAGACCTTCGAGGCCGCCGCCGCCGAGGCCGGGGTGCGCTCCGAGTGGCTGACCATCGGCGGCGACAACAACGCCACCCTCACCGCCTGCGCGCGGCGCGCCGACCTGGTGGTGCTGCCGCCGGTTGTCGCGGTCAGCATGGCGCGCTGGAAGTACTCGGCCGGCGACCTGGCCATGGCCACGGGCGGTCCAGTGCTGGTCGTCGGCGATGATGGCTGCGCCCCGGACTTCGGGCGCCGCGTCCTGGTCGCCTGGAATGGCTCGCGGGAATCGGCCCGCGCCCTGCGGGACGCCTGGCCCGTGCTGATGAAGGCCGAACAGGTCGATGTTGTGGTCGTCTCGCCGTCGGGCGATGGCGGCCCTGATGGCCGACTGCAGCGGCACCTGGAACATCACGGCTGCAAGGCCAGCATCATCCTTGACCGCAGCCGGGATGAGGACGCTGTCGAAGTGCTTCGCCGTCAGGCCAGGGACCTGGGCTCCGACCTGCTGGTCATGGGTCTGTTCGGCCGCCCGCGTGTCCAGGAACTGATCCTCGGCGGGGTCAGCCGCGACCTGCTCGGCGCGCCGCCCATCCCGCTGCTGATCTCGCATTGACCGGGGGGGCGGTCCTGGCCTGTCAGGCGATCCCGAAGCCTGGTTTTGACGGCGATCAAGGCGGTATCGCCCGGCCCGGACCATATGGGCAGGGAACGATCAGCAAGGAGTGCGACGTGAAGGGATTCGTCGACAGCATCGAGGACCTGGCGGACGCCAACGAGGCCTTCCGCAGGGTTCTGTATACCGGTCGCCATCTGCAGCTGGTCATGATGCGCCTGCTTCCGGGCGAGGAGATCGGGCTGGAGACGCATCTCGAGCACGACCAGTTCTTCCAGTTCATCGACGGCGAAGGTGCGGTCATCATCGACGGTCTCCGCACGCCGGTCGAGGACGACTCGGCTGTACTTATTCCGGCAGGCGCCCGGCACAACATCGTCAATACCGGCGCCGAACCGCTGAAATTCTACTCGCTCTACGGTCCGCCCGAGCATCGCGACGGCCTGGTGCACGACACCTATGCCGACGCCGCCCGCAGGCCGGAGCCCTTCGACGGCCGGCGCTCCGAATAGCGCCAGCCGAGCCTGAACAAGACACTCATGCAGACGTGATGTGGAGCCGACGCCGGCCTGCGAACCTGGACGGCATCGCCGTCCGGGCGGTGCGGATCAGGCGGATAGTCGGGCGCGCAGCAGCATGCCGCCGCCCACCAGGGCGGCCAGGCTGGCAAGGACCGCCGGATAGCATAGCGGGCAGTGCGCGAGCGTGCTCGGCGTCGTGGTGCACAGCTCGGCGGCGGTCGTCGTGATCTGGTAAATCCAGAACCACAGCACCCCGGCCGTGATGGCGAACAGGCCGGTCGCCAGTTCGAGAATTTCTCTGCCTGTGGCGCTGGGTTCGGTGATGGCGCGCGTCATCGATCTGTCCTCGTTCGAGGCCACTCTGAGCCGATCCGATCCTTTGGCCTTGATCCAGATCAAGGCGCCCGGGCCGCTCAGGCCTGATGAAGCGGCAAGCTTTCGGGGATTCTTCCATGTCCACTGCCCTTCTGGATCGCAACCGGTCGACGCCGGGCGCGGCTCTTCTGCTAGCCCTGACCGTCGTCGGCGGCCTGATCATGACGATAGCCGCCGGCCTGACTGATGACCCGCTGTTCCGGTTCCACAGTCTGGTCTTCGTCGCCGCCGCCGTTCTGGGCGGCTTTGCCCTCACGGCAGGCCTGAGTTCGGGTCAGCTACGGGACGAGCCGGACCGGTACATGGATGGCGTCATTCGCGCCGGCGTCATCGCCACCATGTTCTGGGGCGCGGTCGGCATGCTGGTCGGGGTGGTCATCGCCGCCCAGCTCAGCTGGCCGACCATCTTCTACTTCCCCGAGGCGGGCTGGCTGAACTTCGGCCGCCTGAGGCCGCTACACACCTCCGGGGTGATCTTCGCCTTCGGGGGCAACGCCCTGATCGCTACCAGTTTCTGGGTCGTCCAGCGCACCTGCCGCGCCCGACTGGCCGGCGGCATCGCGCCCTGGTTCGTGTTCTGGGGCTACCAGCTGTTCATCATCCTGGCGGCCACCGGCTATCTGTCGGGCATCACCCAGTCGAAAGAATACGCCGAGCCTGAGTGGTACATCGACCTGTGGCTGACCATCGTCTGGGTCGCCTATCTGCTGGTCTTCCTGGGCACGCTCTGGAAGCGCAAGGAACCCCACATCTACGTGGCCAACTGGTTCTACCTGGCCTTCATCGTCACCGTCGCCCTGCTGCATGTGGTCAACAACCTCAGCCTGCCGATCGGCCTGCTGAATCACCGCAGCTACTCGCTGTTCAGCGGGGTGCAGGACGCCCTGACCCAGTGGTGGTACGGGCACAACGCCGTCGGCTTCTTCCTGACCGCCGGCTTCCTGGGCATGATGTACTACTTCGTGCCCAAGCGGGTGGACCGGCCGGTCTACAGCTACCGCCTGTCGATCGTGCACTTCTGGTCGCTGATCTTCATCTACATCTGGGCGGGTCCGCACCACCTCCACTACACGGCCCTGCCGCAGTGGGCCCAGACGCTGGGCATGACCTTCTCGATCATGCTCTGGATGCCCAGCTGGGGCGGCATGATCAACGGGCTGATGACCCTGTCGGGCGCCTGGGACAAGCTGCGCACTGACCCCGTCGTCCGCATGATGGTCGTCGCCATCGCCTTCTATGGCATGAGCACCTTCGAGGGGCCGGTGATGTCGATCCGGGCGGTCAACGCCCTGTCGCACTACACCGACTGGACCATCGGCCACGTCCACTCCGGGGCGCTCGGCTGGGTCGGCTTCATCAGCTTCGGGGCCATCTACTGCCTGGTGCCCTGGCTGTGGAAGAAGGAGAAGATCTTCTCCAACGCCCTCATCGAGTGGCACTTCTGGATCGCGACCACCGGCATCCTTCTCTACATCTGCGCCATGTGGGTGTCGGGCATCATGGAAGGCCTGATGTGGCGCGCCTACACGCCTGAAGGCTACCTGGCCTACAGCTTCATCGAGACCGTCTCGGCCAAGCATATCGAGAACATCATCCGCACCGTCGGTGGCCTGATGTTCCTGAGCGGCACGCTGATCATGATCTACAACCTGTGGCGCACGGTTCGTATGCCGTCCGTCCAGGGCGCGGAGGCGACTCCGGCCGCGCTCCCCGCCTCCGTGGCCGCGTAAGGGGAGGGGCCGACATGAAACTCTGGAAACACCACGGCAAGTTCGAGCGTCACTCGCTCATCCTGGTCATCGGCATCCTGCTGGTCGTCTCGATCGGCGGCCTGGTCGAGATCGCCCCCCTGTTCTGGTTGCAGAGCACGGTCGAGAAGGTGGAGGGCGTGCGCCGCTACACGCCCCTCGAACTGGCCGGCCGCGACATCTACATCCGCGAGGGCTGCTACGTCTGTCACAGCCAGATGATCCGCCCCCTGCGTGACGAGGTCGAACGCTACGGTCACTACAGCCTGGCGGCGGAGAGCATGTACGACCACCCCTTCCAGTGGGGATCGAAGCGGACCGGGCCGGATCTCGCCCGGGTCGGTGGCAAGTACAGTGACGGCTGGCACGTGGACCACCTTACCGACCCCCGCTCTGTGGTCCCGGAGTCGGTGATGCCGCCCTACGCCTTCCTGGCCGACAAAGACCTGCGGACGATCGACCTGCAGGCCAAGGTCGAGGCCATGACGCGGCTGGGCGTCCCCTACAGCCAGGCGGATATCGACGCCGTCCTTGTCGACGTCGAGGCCCAGGCCGATCCCTTCTCCAGCGACGCCGTCGCCTTGCGCAAGCGCTACGGCGCCAAGGTGGTCAACCGCGACTTCGATGGCCGGCCCGATCGGCTGACCGAGATGGACGCTCTGATCGCCTACCTCCAGATGCTCGGCGCCGGGGTCGATTTCAGCACCTACAAGGCCGGCGATCCGGCCAACAAGCGATAGGGCCCCACCATGACCTACGAAACCGTCTCCCGCTTCGCCCAGCAGTTCGGGCTGGTCTACTTCGGCCTGATTTTCCTGGCCGGAACTGTCTGGGCCCTGCTGCCCCGCCACCGTGACACCTATCGCGCCGCCGCCCGACTGCCCCTCGAGGAGAATGACCTATGAGCGGTCCGCACAAAGACGAAATCTCGGGAGTCGACACCACCGGCCACGAGTGGGACGGCATCCGCGAGCTGGACAACCCGCTGCCGCGCTGGTGGCTGTGGGTGTTCTACGCCTGCATCCTGTTCGCCATCGGCTACTGGCTCGTGATGCCGGCCTGGCCCGGCATCGGCAGCTACACCACGGGTCTGCTCGGCCGGTCCGACCGCGCCGACGTCGCCAAGGCGATGAAGGATCTCGACGCCCAGCGTGGCGAGGGCGCCCGGATCCTGCGCACCGCCAGCCTGCAGCAGATCGAGTCCGACCCCAAGCTCCAGGCCTACGCCTTGCAGGTCGGGACCTCGGTGTTCGGCGACAACTGCGCCACCTGCCACGGGGCCGGCGGCGCCGGCGGCAAGGGCTATCCCAACCTGCGGGACGATGTCTGGCTGTGGGGTGGTTCGCTCGACGACATCCATCACACGCTGACGGTCGGCATTCGCTCCGGCCATCCGGACACGCGCGTGTCGCAGATGCCGGCCTACGGCCGAGACGCGCTTCTGGACGCGGCCCAGATCAACGATCTGACCGAGTATGTGGTGAAGCTGTCTGGCCGCAAGGCGGACGGGCCGGCAGTGGCCCGCGCAGCTCCGCTGTTCGCAGCGAACTGCACGGCTTGCCACGGCCCGGCCGGCAAGGGCGACGTCAAGCAGGGCGCGCCTGACCTCACCGACGGCGAATGGCTGTACGGCTCCGACTATGCCGCCATCGCCGGCCAGATCACCAACGGTCGGGGCGGCGTCATGCCCACCTGGCAGGGTCGCCTCAGCCCGGAGACGATCAAGGCCCTGGCCGTCTACATCCACGCCAATGCCGGGGGTCAGGATAAATGACCGTCGTCATAGACCGGACCCGTTCACCCCATGACGACGGCGCGGCCCCCCGCGCCAATGGTCCGGTCTCCGCCGCCGCTCATGCCCGCCAGCAGGCGGGCAAGGGCGGCGGCGACCTCTACAAGCCCCGCACCCAGATCTATCCCAAACGCGTCAACGGCCGCTGGCGGATGGTCAAATGGGTGCTGATGGGCCTGATGCTGGCTGTCTACTACATCACCCCCTGGATCCGCTGGCATCGTCCAGGCGCCCTTCCGGACCAGGCGGTGCTGGTCGATTTCGACGGTGGCCGGTTCTACTTCTTCTGGATCCAGCTGTGGCCGCAGGAGGTCTACTTCATCACCGGCCTGCTGGTGATGGCCGCCCTGGCGCTGTTCCTGACCACGTCGCTGTTCGGGCGCCTGTGGTGCGGTTACGCCTGTCCCCAGACCGTCTGGACCGACCTCTTCATGATGGTCGAGCGTCGGTTCGAGGGTGACCGCAATGCCCGGATGAAACTCGACGCGGCGCCCTGGTCGTTCGACAAGGCCTGGCGCAAGATCGGCAAGCACGCCGTCTGGCTGGGCATCGCCTTCGGCACCGGCGGGGCCTGGATCTTCTACTTCCACGACGCTCCGACCCTGATCCGCGGCTTCTGGGTCGGCGAGGGCGCGATCACCGCCTATGTCAGTTGCGCCCTGATGACGGCCGCGACCTATGTGATGGCCGGCACCATGCGCGAGCAGGTCTGCACCTACATGTGCCCCTGGCCGCGCATCCAGGGCGCGATGCTCGACAAGGACTCCCTGCAGGTCACCTATCGCTACGACCGGGCCGAGCCTCGCGGTCCCCACAAGAAGGGCCAGAGCTGGGAGGGCCGGGGGGACTGCATCGACTGCAACCAATGTGTCGTGGTCTGCCCCATGGGCATCGACATACGCGACGGCGCCCAGCTTGAGTGCATCAACTGCGGCCTCTGCGTCGACGCCTGCGACGAGATGATGCTCAAGGTCGGTCGACCAACCGGGCTGATCGCCTACGACACCGACGCCGCCGTCCTTGATCGCAGCCAGGGCCGCGAGCCCATCTATCGGTTTATCCGTTCACGGACGGTCTTCTACGCCGTCGTCCTGACCTTGCTGTCCGGATTGATGATCTGGGGCCTGTCGAACCGCAGCCCGGTCGAGGCCCACGCCCTTCGGGACCGCAATCCCACCTTCGTGCGCCTGCGCGATGGATCGGTGCGCGACGGCTACACGCTGAAACTGGCCAACCGCGCCTTTGATGACCGCGACTTCCGGGTCACCGTCAGCGGTATCCCGGGGGCCCGGGTCTGGACGCCCGGATCGCGTGGCGACGCGCCGGTCTATATCCATGCGCCGGCCAACGAGGTCACCGCCCTGCGGGTTTTCGTGACCGCGCCGCCGGCCGGGCTGAACGCCGCCAGCCAGCCGATCACCTTCCACTTCGTCGGGCCGCGGACATCGGTCGATGTCCAGTCGGTCTTTCTTTCGGGAGCCGCCAATGTCGCCGACTGAGAACGCTCCGCCAAAAGGCTTCCGGATCACCGGCTGGCATGTGTTGATCGGCATGGTGCTGTTCTTCGCCATCATCATTGCCGTCGACGTGCTGTTCATGGTCAAGGCCTACGAGAGCTTCTCGGGCCAGATCGTCAAGAACCCCTACGAGGCCGGCCTCGCGTTCAACCAGCACCTCCGCGACCAGAAGCACCAGGTCGACCTGGGCTGGCAGGTCGACGCCGGTCTGGAATCGACGGGCGAGCTGATCATCAAGGTGCGCGACAAGGCCGGGGCGCCGGTCACCGGCCTCAAGGCGGGCGCCACCCTCGAACGTCCCGCCACCGAGCGGGGAAGGCTGGAACTTGCCTTCCGCGAAGCCGACCCCGGTGTCTACCTCGCCCGCGCCGGGCTCGCCCCCGGAGTCTGGGACATGACCACCAAGCTGGAGGGTCCCGCCGGCGCCTTCCGGGCCGAACGCCGGATCATCGCGCCGTGAGCGAGATTTCGGCCGGCGACCTATCCGCCTTCATCGCCCGCGACCGCGCCGGAACCGGTCGGCTCGAACTGCTCGTGCGAGGCGCCAGCTGCGCCGGCTGCATGCGCAAGATCGAGACCGGCGTCACGGCTTTGCCCGGCGTCACCGCCAGCCGCTTCAACCTGACCACCGGCAAGCTCACCGTCAGCCTGGCGCCTGGGCAAGGCGATCCCGCCGCCGTCCAGCGGGCCATCGAGGCGCTGGGCTACCGGACCAGTCTGTTTGACCCCGGCCAGGCCCTTGCCGCCGAGGACCAGGAGGGCCGCCGCCTGGCCCTGGCGCTCGGCGTCGCCGGCTTCGGGGCCGGCAATGTGATGATGTTCACCGTGCCCGCCTGGGCCGGTCTGTTCGGCCAGGAGCTGTCGCCGGCCACCCGCGATGTCATGTACTGGCTGGCCGCCATCGTCGCTGTTCCCTGCACCCTGTTCGCCGGCCAGACCTTCTTCCGCTCGGCCTGGAGCGCCCTGCGCCGGGGCAAGGCCAACATGGATGTGCCGATCTCCATCGGCGTGCTGCTGACGCTCGCCGTCAGCTTCTCCGAGACCCTGCAGCATGGCGCCCATGCCTATTTCGACGCTGCCGTCACCCTGCTGTTCCTGCTGCTCATCGGCCGCTATCTCGACCACCGGCTGAAGGCATCGGCCCGCGGCGCCGCGCGCGACCTGCTGGCCCTTCAGGCGCCGGTGGCCATGCGTCTCGACGACGCCGGCCGCGAGCATGGCGTGCCGGTGGCCGAGGTGCGGGTCGGCGACCGGATCGCCGTGGCCCCCGGCGACCGCATCCCGGTCGACGCCGTCGTCGAGACCGGCGCCTCGACCCTCGACAACGCCCTGATCTCCGGCGAGACCGCCCCGGTCGAGGCCGCGCCGGGCCAGGCCGTCCAGGCCGGCGCCCTTAACCTGTCGGGCCGGCTGATCCTTCGCGCCATCGCCCGCAGCGAGGACTCCGCGATCGCCGCCATCGCCCGGCTGATGGAGGCCGGGGCCCAGGCGCGCGGGGCCTATGTGCGCCTCGCAGACAAGGCCGCCGCCCTCTATGTGCCGGTGGTCCATACGCTCGCCGCCGCCACCTTCCTCGGCGGCTGGGCCCTGGGTCTGGGCCCGCGAGAGGCGCTGCTTCGGGCCGCCGCCGTGCTCATCGTCACCTGCCCCTGCGCCCTGGGCCTGGCCGTGCCCGCCGTCCAGGTCGCTGCCTCCGGCCGCCTGTTCCGCAAGGGGGTTCTGGTCAAGTCCGGCGCCGCGCTCGAGCGGCTGGCCGAGGTCGATCATGTGATCTTCGACAAGACCGGCGTCCTCACCGAGGGCCGTCCCCGCCTGCTCAGCGACAACCCGGCCATCATCAACGCCGCCGCCCCCCTGGCCCGCGCTTCCCGCCACCCGTTCGCCCGGGTCGTCGCCGAAAGGGCCGGCGAGGGGCCTGTCGCCGACGAGGTCGTCGAAGTGGCCGGGATGGGAGTCGAGGGGCTGATCAACGGCCGCCGCGCCCGCCTGGGCCGGGCCGAGTTCGTCGGCGTCGCCCCCTCGGCCAGCGCCGAGAGCGAACTGTGGTTCGGCTTCGACGGCGAGACCAAGTTCCGCCTGACCTTCTTCGACCCGGTCCGCCCTGACGCCGCCAGGGCCATCGCCGATCTTCGCGCTCTCGGCCTGACCGTCGAAATCCTGTCCGGCGACCTGGCCGGGCCAGTCGGCCGCATCGCCAAGGCCTGCGGCGTCACCCAGTGGCGCGCCGGCCTGACACCGTTCGACAAGTCCTCTGCCGTCACCCTGCTGCAGGGCACCGGCCGCAAGGTGCTGATGATCGGCGACGGCCTCAACGACGCAGCCGCCCTGGCCCTGGCCCACGCCTCCATGGCTCCCGGCAGCGCGCTCGACGCCAGTCAGAACGCCGCCGACCTGGTCTTTCTGAATGGTGAGCTGTCGGCCGCCCCGCTCGCCATCCGCATCGCCCGCGCCGCCCGCCGCCGGGCGCTGGAGAACTTCGGCTTCTCGGCCCTCTACAACGCGGTCGCCGCACCGGCCGCTGTGTTTGGCCTGATCAACCCGTTCATCGCCGCCATCGCCATGTCGGGCTCCTCGCTGGTGGTCATGCTCAATGCCCTGCGCATGACCTGGGTCGGGGGCGAGCGGCGATGACCATCCTGCTCATCCTGGCCCCGATCTCCGTCGGCCTGGCGGCGGTCGGGCTGTTCGCCTTCTGGTGGACCCTGCGCGCCGGTCAGTATGAAGACCCCAAGGGCGATGCCGCCCGCATCCTTGACGACCGCTTCGACGCCGCGCCCTGAGCCGGCGCGATTGACCTGGATCAAGGGCGGCGGGGCGCCGACCTGAGATGTCTGGCGTCAACGCCAGATATCCGGAGCCCCCATGCCCGCCATCGCTCTCGACCGCCCGGTCGTCTCCGACCGCCAACGCCTGGCCGAGCAGTTTGACGGCCGCGTCCCGCGCTACACGAGCTACCCGACGGCGGTGCAGTTCACTCCCGCGGTCGAGGCGGCGACCTACCGGGGCTGGCTGTCGGATCTGGCGCCGACCGAAGCGGTCTCCCTGTATGTCCACGTGCCCTTCTGCGCCCGCCTCTGCTGGTACTGCGGCTGCAACACCCGGGCGGTGAACCGCCAGGAGCCGGTGGAGCGCTACCTCGATGATCTGGTCCTCGAACTGGGACTTCTCGAGGCCGCCCTGCCGACCAAACTCCGCGCTCGCGCCCTGCACCTGGGCGGGGGGACGCCCAACCTGCTGTCGCGCGATGACCTGACCCGCCTGTTCGCCACCCTGCGCCATGTCTTCCATCTTTCGCCCGGCATGGAGGTGGCGGCCGAGCTGGATCCGGCTGTTCTGACCCGCGAGTGGGTGATGGCTGCGGCCCATCACGGCCTGAGCCGCGCCAGTCTCGGCGTCCAGGACCTGTCGCCCCGGGTGCAGGCGGCGGTCAACCGCATCGAGCCGTTCGAGGTGGTTCAACGCGCCGTCGGCTGGCTGCGCGAGGCCGGGGTGCTGTCGGTCAATCTCGACCTGATGTACGGCCTGCCCCGCCAGACCCAGTTCGACGTGCTGGGCACCCTGCGCCAGGTCCTCACCCTGCGGCCCGAACGGCTGGCCCTGTTCGGCTACGCCCATGTGCCGTGGATGAAGTCGCACCAGCAGCTGATCAAGGACGCGGACCTGCCGGGCCCCGTTGAACGCCTCGACCAGAGCGAGGCCGCCGCGGAGTATCTGATCGGCGAAGGCTATGTCCGCATCGGCCTCGACCACTACGCCCTGCCGACCGACGAGCTGGCCATCGCCCAGCACGCCGGCCGTCTGCACCGCAACTTCCAGGGCTACACCACCGACGCGGCCGGGACCCTGATCGGCATCGGCGCCTCGGCGATCAGCCGGACCCCGCAGGGCTTCGTCCAGAACCAGACGGCCGAACTCAGCTGGCGCAAGGCGCTGGAGGCCGGCGATCTTCCCGTCGCCCGCGGCGTGGCCCTGACCGGTGAGGACCGCTTTCGCGGCGAGATCATCGAGCGGCTGATGTGTAACCTGACCGTCGATCTCCCGGCCGTCTGCCGCGCCCATGACCGGACGGTGGATGATCTCGCCGCCTCCCTGTCGGGCCTCGCGCCCTTCCTCGCTGAGGGGCTGGCCAAGTACGACGGCGCCAGGCTCACCGTGACCGAGGCCGGCCGGCCGGTGCTGCGATCGGTCTGCGCCGCCTTCGACGGCTATCTCGACCCGGCCGCCGGCCGTCATGCCCGGGGGATTTAAGTGGCGAGATTTGATCGGGATCAAACACTTGTTTGAAGGCCGGTGGCACTGTCCCCGCGACCTCAACGAAGGTCCTCAAAAGGGGATTGCCGAGATGAAGACCACCGCCATTTTCGCCGCCGGCCTGCTGGCCGCCGCCGTCGCCGGCCCCGCGCTGGCCCAGGATTTCACGCCCAAGGAGAAGGGGACCTGGCTGGTCACCGCCCGGGTCAGCGATGTCGCTCCCTCCGAGTCGGGCGACATCTACACCGCCGCCGGCGTCAACACCGGCCTGGATGTCGAGGTCAGCGACTTCGTCGTTCCCACCCTCGGCTTCACCTACTTCTTCACGGACAACATTGCCGTCGAGGGCATCCTCGGGACCAGCAAGCACGAGGTCAGCGCCAAGGGGCCGGCCGGCTCGACCCGCGTGCTCGACACCTGGGTGGTGCCGCCGGTCGTGACCGTCCAGTACCACTTCAACCCCAAGGGCCGGGTCAGCCCCTATGTGGGGGCGGGGATCAACGCCATGATCTTCTATGGCGGCGACGACAAGAACGCCTTCGACGTCGATCTGGACAACGGCTTCGGCTACGCGCTGCAGGCGGGCGTGGACATCGCCGTGAAGGGCGACTGGTCGATCAACCTGGACGCCAAGAAGGTGTTCTTCGAGACCGACGCTGACATCAACAACGGCGCCCTGAAGTCTAACGTCACCCTTGATCCCTGGGTAATCTCGGCCGGCGTGACCCGCCGCTTCTAAGGGCTGACAATCTGAACCCGACAATGGACCCGCCGGCATCCGGCGGGTCCATTTGCGTTGGCGCGCCTGGCCAAGGGCAAGGGCGTTCCGATCGGTTTCCCGTTCGGGTCTGCTGATTCTATCGGATGGCGGAGGCAGGGTCCGCCAAAACCACGTTGAACGGCCGATAAGGTTTGGGATCGACCGACGCGGCAGGACGGCAACCCACATTTAAGCCCTCAATAGCGACTTCGGAGAAGACATTGTTGCTATTGTAGACTTGCCGTCACATCGACGCGCACCCCGGCGTTGTTGGTATGCATACAGACTATCGTCGCGACATATAGGCCCGTCTCTTTCCGCTTGGCCTTCGTCGCTTCGGTTTCTGCGTCGTCTTGAGTCAGCCGCAACACCGCCGCGCCAGTGTGGTCGATGCGGTTTCGAGACATGCTGGCGCCAGAGCGCCGCATTGACACGATGGAGGGTCAACAACCCACCCCAGCGTCTGCGTCCGTGGCCACTCGGTGCGTGGGAAAGTCACCGTTCCGAGCTGGAGATCCGGGCCGAGTTCGAGGTCGATCCGCTCGCAGCATCAAGCGGTGGAGACCTTCTGGGTTGATCGGCCCGCCGCTTTCGCATGCGGGCCGCCTGAGCACGGAGGGTGTTCAGGGACGGTTCTTCGTGCAGACCACCTTACCCTGGATCAGCTTGCACTGAACGCCCTTGCCGATCGACCAATGGCCTTCGCCGGCGTTGGCCACGGCGGCGACGCTCAGGTTGGCGGTCAGGGCGGCGCCGGCGACGGTCGCGATGACAGCGGCCTTGCGGGCGATGTTGAGGATTTTCATCTTGGGCATTCCAGCCGTGGCGGGGAGCCATGGTGGCCGCCCCTCGATCCCGACATCATGACAACGGGGCGAGGCCGGGCTTATTCCGCCTGCAGTGATTTTTTCTGCATCGCCTCAGTCGGCCGCCTTCTGCTTGGCCAAATCCTTCCAGGGGCGGGCGAGCGCTTCCAGCCTGTCGCGGTTGGCGGTGGGACCATGCAGGGCAGCCACCAGCCAGACTTCACGCCGCCGTCCGGTGCGGTAGGTGACGGTCGTGCGCCGCAGGTAGTGACCGATGTCGGGCGCATAGTCCCAACTGACCTGTTCAATGGGACGCATGTTGCTTGCCGAGAAGCGATCACAGCGGATCGGCCAGGACTCGAACTCACCCACCGGCGCCTTGAGGAGCGCCGGAGCGCCGACCTGGCAGGACCACAGGGACACGGACCGGTTCCAGGCCGCGGCCGGATCGCCCGAGCGACGCGCCTCGGTCAGAACCCGAAACCGGATCATCTGCCCCTTTCGCAACGGCCATAGCGTGTCGGGCGCGCCCAGCATGGTGCGCTTGCCCTCACGTCCCTTCAGCTTCCACTGCAGGACCGGCGCGATGACGTTGCTCGGCCGCGACCAGCTTGGCCCGGACAGTCCGCTCCAGGTCACGACGCCATCGCGGACGGAGCGAACCTGTTCGACCGCCCCATTGGAGTAGATGAAGGCGTCGCCAGGCTGGTACTCGGGCAGGCCGACTGACGGGGCTGGCGCAGCGGCGACGATGGCCACACCGGCGGCGAACAGGAGGTTCATCGGATGGGCCCCTCGATCAGGCCAAAGCCGAAGACCCGGTCTCGCCCTGAGGCGCCCAGATCGCGGGCGCTCCGACGCAAGTCTGCCAGCGCCTGGTCGGCCCGCTCCGAGCGCATGGCGGCGGCGATGCGAGCAGCGACGACGGGTGAAGCGAACGATGTGCCCGTGACCGTCACATAGCGACCGCCGGGCGCGGCGGCGGTGACATCGACACCGGGCGCCGCATAGTCCACGTGATCGCCGCGCACGGCGTATCGATAGATCTGGCCGCGCTGGTCGACGGCGGTGACCGCGACCACCTGTGACAGGGCGGCCGGATAGGCCGGCGGGGCAGCCGGGCCTTCGTTTCCAACCGCGGCGACGATGACGACGCCCCGATTGGACAGACGCGCAATCACCGCCTCGACGGCTGGGTTCGAGGGACCCGCCAGGCTGATGTTGATGACGGGAACCCCTGAGGCCGCGAGCCATTCGAGGGCTCGAATGACGGCAGTCGCCGCACCCGAGCGGCTGCCGCCGCCGGAGAAGACGTCCGCGACAAAGAGCTCGCTTCCACCGGTCTCGCGACCAAACATCAGGGATCCGACCGCGACGCCGTGCGCCGCCATGTCCACCCGTTCACTACTGAATGTCCGCTGTCGGACGCGAACACCGGCCAGTTTCGGGTGGCTGGGATCCAGCGCGGTATCGATCATTCCGATCCGGCAGTTGCAGACAGGCGCGGCTGCTCCCGGCCCGGAGGCTGGCTTGGCGCGTCCATCGGCGCTGGGCGCGTAGAACAGGTGGTTGGGCGCGAAGATCGCCTTGGGCGCCGCATCCTCGAGCAACGCAACCGCTTCCGGAGTTTCGACGTCGCGGTCGGTTCTCAACAGGTAGATCTTCGCCCCGATCACCTCGGCGTCGAAGGACTGCACCACCTCAAAGCCGATATCCGCCGCGGCCTGCAGGTCTGCAGGGTCGAGATCCAGCGCGACGATTTCCCCACGACGATAGGAGAAACCGTCGTCGTCATGGTCAATCTCGGCCGGCTCCAGCAAGACGCCGACGTCATCTACGTCCAGGACGTCCTTGTCATCGTCACCGCTGCCGGAGCCGCTGGAACCGCTGGACGAAGAGGATCCATCGTCATCGTCGTCGGACTTGGATTTCGAGTCGTCATCGTCATCGTCGCCGCCACTCGATCCGGAGTTCGAGCCCGAACGGTCTTCGTCGGAATCGTCATCATCGTCCGACCCGGATTTGGAGCCCGAATCCTTGTCGCCGTCGGAGTCGTCGTCACCGCCCGAGCCTGAGCCCGAGCCAGACTCTTTGTCATCGCCGCCCGAGTCGTCGTCGCCGCCGGAATCGGAGCCGTCGGTCCCACTGCCCTCGCCATCTCCGCCGTTGTCGTCGCCACCGGTATCGGGATCTGAGCCGCCGCCTTCGCCGTCGTCGCCGGCATCGTCCCCACCACCATCGGAGGGCTCGTCCGGGTCATCCGGTTCGTCAGGGTCGTCAGCATCGCCCGGTTCATCGGGATCGTCGGGGTCGTCAGCATCGGCCGGTTCATCGGGATCGTCGGGGTCATCGGGATCGTCTGGGTCATCGGGATCGTCTGGATCGTCTGGATCGTCTGGATCGTCCGGGTTTCCCGACTCCGCAGTCCAGATGGTCCATTGCAGAGTGGACCGCATAACCGACGCGGCCTGAGCGCTCGCGGGCGCTGCCGCCCATGACACCAGGTACAGACCAACCAGAAAGGCGGCGCGCGCAAAGAAACGTTTATCCATGTTCGCCCCCGGCAATGGTCCTCACTGAATACGGTCCGGAACGAAAAATATTCCGTAACCTCTGCGGTTTCTAATCAATTCGGGAGACTCGCCTTAATGTCGCGGCGCAGGAATAAAGTCGGCGTCAGCCCGTTGTAGGACCTGAGAATGACCGCGCGCGCCGACCTGGCCGACCGCATCGTGGAATTGCTTCCGCGCCTGAGACGCTTCGCCGCGTCCCTGTGCCGCAACCCACAGGATGTCGACGACCTGGTCCACGGCGCGGTCGAACGCGCATTGAACAGGCTGGATACATGGCGTCCCGATACGAGGCTCGACAGCTGGATGTTCCGCATCCTGCAGAACCATTGGATCGACCAGGTGAGAGCCAGGCGCCCTGTCTCGGACCTGTCGGATGCCGATCTTGTGCCCGGAGAGGACGGCCGTGTGGTCACCGAGACCAGACTCCAGCTGGGAGAAGTCTCCCGACTTGTGGCCGCCCTGCCCGAAGAGCAACGCGCCGTTGTCGGCCTTGTCCTGGTGGATGGCCTGTCCTACCGCGACACGGCCGAGATTCTCGACATCCCGATCGGCACAGTCATGAGCCGGGTGTCCCGCGCCAGGGAGGCTCTGCAGCGAGGTCTCGAGGGTGCGCCCCGGCAGCGGTCGCGGAGTTAGAGCAATGATCGAGAAAGACCTGCTGTCCGCCTACTGCGATGGCGAGACCTCTCCGGAAGATACCGCTCGGATTGAGTCCGCGATGGAGCATGATCCGGACCTGGTGGCCAGGATCGAGGCCATGATGGCCGTGCGCTCCGAGGTCGCTGAAGCCTACGCCGGTGTGCTCGATGCCGCGCCGCCTGCGCGGACCGTCGACCTGATACGTGACCGCCTGTCTCAACCGCAGTCGAAGATCGTGGCATTTCGTCCCCGAGCGAGCCAGCCTTGGCGACGCGCGCTCTGGCCGTCGGCCGTCGCCGCCGCCCTTGTGGCCGGGGTGATCGGCGGCATTGGGCTGGATCGCCCCAGCCTCAATCCCGGCGGGGTCGGCGAGACTCTGGCTGTCGCCCTGGATCGTTCGCGCAGCGGACTCCCGACCTCGGTCGATGGCGGCGTCGTAAAGGTTTCGCTGAGCTTCGTCGCCCAGGACGGCGCGCCCTGCCGTCAGTTTTCACTGAGCCGGGACGGCGAGGTGCTGAACGGACTGGCTTGCAAGTCCGGCGGCGCCTGGCGTCTCCGGGCCTCGACCCTCGAAGCCGGGCCGGTCGGCGTCGACTTCCAGACTGCCGCTGGCGGCGGCCAGGACCTGGTGTCCCGGATGGCAGACGGCCTGATCAAGGGCGAACCCCTCGATCAGGCCGAAGAACAGCAGCGGATCAGATCCGGCTGGGCTCAGTAATGAAACTCAAGCTCCGCGACGAAGACGAGGCCGTCTTCGCGCGGCGCAAGTCCGCGCTGCATGTCGATGCGGACCAGATCGGCCCGCAGGGTGACCCAGTCCGTCAGGTCGTAGTAACCGCCCACACCGATCAGCCTGCTCTCAAAGCCTTTGGCTTCGCTTGAGGCCAGCGAACCAGCCAGCCCCCAGCGATCCTCGACCCAGGCGACACCTGCGCTCCATTCGGTCTGGTCATAGCCTGCCAGAAGCTGATTGCTGTCGCCGCGATCGACATAGCCGGCGCCGATCCGGATTGGACCCCGGCGAGCCTGCAACCCGGCGCTCCAGGACCGGATATCCTGGCGACCTGAACTGGGATCTGCTTCGGCCTGAACCCAGCCGGCGCTGGCTCCGACGATCCAGTCGCCCGCCGGTCGCTCGTACTGGGCGCCGAGCTCTATGGCATTCTCCTGGCGCATGCCGCCGTCATCGCGTTCATCTTCCGGAGCATAGGAAATGCCGAGGCGAAGCCCGCCCATGGGCGGCGACAGATAGGTGATCTTGGGCGCGTCGCCGGTATCGTAGGCGGACAGCAGAGCCGAAGCCCCGGCATAGCGCGCGAAATCACCGCGAACCTGACCGAGCGCCACGACAGGCGCACGATAGGAAAGGGTGTCAGCAGCGCCGTCCTGTTTGCCGATCTCCAGACGTCCGAAATCCGACGCGACGTAGGCGTAGATTTCACCGGTGTTGAGCGCCTCGGTCTCACGATCCTCGGACGAGGTTTCGATGCTGAAGCCGAACACCCGGCCGCTTTCGGTGGTCCAGTCTGCGGTCAGGCGCGCATTGGCCTGGAAGGCTTCAGGCTCATCGGCCCGCGGCGTCAGGCCGTCCTCCTGTTCACCGGTCTGGACCGAGGCCGAAAGCCGAAGTTGAACCACAGCCCCTCCCCTTTCGAACTTCAGCGGTTCGGCCGCCCCCGCCGTGGGAACCGCAGCGGTGGCGGCGAGCGCGCCACCGGCCGCCAGCGCCATCAGGCTCGTTTTGAGTACAGACATGAAATGAACCCTTCAGATCTTCTAGTCATGTTCAAGCAGTCGCTGATTCTCTATTCCTGTATCAGGCTAAAAACTGACCTGGAACCGCACCATGAAGATATCCGCCTGCGTGTCCTTGACCAGCGGAACATCGGTCGTTTCGGCCCGGACGTAATTGGCCATCAGCCGGACGTTGTCGTTGAGGTACCAGTTGGCGCCGACCGTCACGTTGCGCGCGACACCACGGCCCAGCGCGGCGTCATCGAACTCAAGCACGCTGTAGCGGGCGGCGAGCTCAAAGGTCTTGCCAGAGTTGCGGGGATCAACCGCACCGAAAAGGCCCGTCTGCGGGTTGTACTCACGCTGACGGCCGCCGATCACCCAGCTGCCCTGGACGTACCAGCCGGACAGCGTCACATCCGGCGCGGCCGACCTTTCCAGGTTTGTTGTGATGTACTGCGCCTGCAGGATGACAGGTCCACGGCGCCCGGCCAGTTCGAGACCCAGATTGTTGAGCGTCTCGACGCCCGTGATGCCGCCCGATCGCAGCTGCGGCGGCACGAAAGCAGCCTCCGGACCGGATTGAAAGCGAAGCGTGGCGGCGGACTCCGGCTCGCGCTGCTCAGCTGAAAGGCCGATGTGGACGACGGTCTTTCCCGCACCCAGCGGCGCGTAGGTCAGGCGCGCCGCGGCGCCCATGCCACGCTTGCGGGACCTGCCGTCATCGTCGGCAAGGCCATCATCAAGCACGCCGCCCGTGAGCGACCATTTCTTGCCGCTGATCCCGCCGGTCAGACCGACCGCATAGCCCGGCGCCAAGGCGTTCGCGAGGGACCGCTCCATCAGGGGCGTGGCGTTCGAACTCTGCAGGTCCTCCTGGCTGAACGGCGCGATCGCGTTACCGAACCGCAGCTCGGTGTTGTCCGTAGGTTCGAAGCTGATCCACGCCCCGCGCCAGCCCCCGCCGTCGGTAAACTCCCGGTCCAGGCGAAACCGGACCTTGTCACCGACCTTGCCGGACAGCTCGAAGCGGGCCCGGCGGGCTTCGACCTGATCGTCAGAGGCGAGGCTGCTTTCAGACGACACGCCGTCAATGTGCAGCCGCCCCCCAAGGTTGAGGTCGACCAGACCACCGGGGCTTTCCCACTCGATGCCCTTCTTGGTCAGGTCGAAGCCTTCAGCCGCGGCGGCGGCGTCGGCAAGCACCAACATGGACGGGGCGGCGAGCGCAGCGGCGATGAGTTTTTTCATAATGTCCTCAGGGGTTCAGGATTGTTGTTGGACGGCCGGCGGAAGCAGGCCGGCGTGTTGAAAGATGCGCCAGGCGAGATCCTGCTGGTCGAAGGCCGGCTGCAGGCCGTGGGAAACACCGGGAAGCGAAACCAGTGAAAGGTCGGCGCAGCCGGCGGCGCGCATGGCGCGGGTCCAGCTGCGCGCTCGCGCGACACGATGTCGGCCTTGCGCCGCATCGATCTCGGGGTCGGCTCGAAGGCTTGCATCCCGCGTTCGGTCGCGATCACCGACGAAGACTGTCAGGGGAATCGACCCCAGCCGAGCGGGATCGACAGTCCCGGTCGTTGGCGCACCCGCCATACCGAGGGGCCAGACGGCGCCTGCATCCGGCATTGTGTACCAGCCCGCCGCCACAAGGCTGAGGCTGGCGATGCGCTCGGGGTGGAGCAGGGCGTAGCGGTGGGCGAACTGGGCCCCGCCGGAAACCCCAGCCAGATGGAAGCGGCGCCTGCTCGCGCCCGTGGTCTTGGCCACCTCGGCCAGAATGTCGTCAAGCGCCTCATCGGCCCGAACGCCGGACGGCGAGACAACCTGCTGATACTGGCCGTAGCGGGATTTGGTGAACAGCGGCGCGACGACGATGGCCCCGGCCGCGTCCGCCGCCCGCTTCAGGCGAAAGATGTACTCCACGGCATTTCGGGCGATGCCATGGACAATGACCACGACGGGCGCGTCCGGGGCTATCGCCGCCGGTCGGCTCTGAAACCACTCGCGAGCCGGCTGGCCCGGAAGATGATGAAACGAAACACCATCCCGGGTTTGAAGATGCGGAAGGTTTGGTCTTTGCATGACTAGTGACACCGCTCTGGTTCCAGGCTGGCTTTGGGTGAGGTGAGGCGGACTTTGGAGGGCTGGGAGCCGCCTCTGCGGATCGTCCAGGTCTGGTTGGCCAGAGCGCGCCATTCCGGCCGTTCGGCGACGAGGACGACGACACCAGGCCAGGCGGCCAGCGCTCCGGCGATCGACCGTGCGACGGGCTCGGGGAGCCGATCGTCGACACTGTCCAGCACCAGGAGCGGCGGCTGCATGATCATTGCGCGGGCGATGAGAACCGCCTGTCGCTCTGCGGCCGTGAGGTTGGCGCCGCCGGGCTCGACAAGACCCTCGAGCCCGCCTGACAGTCGGGCGATCAGCGGCCCAAGGCCGCAGATCTCGATGACCCGAGCCAGTTGCGCCTCGCTCGCCGCGGCGGCGCGATAGCGGAGGTTCATCCCCAGCGACCCGCGTAGCAGGCCGGTCGCCGGACTGGCGAGGCCAATCAGTCGCCGGCGGTCGGGGGCGCCAAGGCCGACGACGTCGCGCCCCTTCAGCCGGACACAGCCGGCGGTCGCGGCGGCAACGCCCGTCAGCACGGGCGCGATGCGGCCGGCCAGCGTCCCGGTGACCAGAATGACGTCGCCGATATCGGCGTCCGCGTTGAAGGGCCGATCCGCGCCGTCCAAACGGACCTTGCTCACCGAAAGAAGCTTCAAGCCGCGGCGACGAGACCTTGGCTGCGGCCTCTCTGCCGCGTTTCGCGCCAGGCGGCGTCGAACAGACACCTCGGCCGCCTGCGCCGCCTGCCAGAGTTCGAAGGCCTGGGCCAGATCAACGACGGCGGCGGTCATCAGGCCGATCTGGCCGAGCACGCCGATCACCGCCCCTGCTGTCAGCGCGCCCGCCTGCACCTCGGCGGACCCCTTCAGCAGAACCGCGAGCAACATCAGCGACCCGGTCAGCGCAGCGATGCCACGAGCGGCTCCCGCGAGGAGCGCGCGGCGGAGCGCATGGCGGACCATCGCCTCTGCCCGCCGCGCCAGCTTGCGACGCTCCACCGCCTGCCCGCCCATGGCGCGGATGGTGGTTGCCGACGCGATGCGGTCACCGACGAAGGCCGCCAAGGTTGCGCGGCAGCTCCGGAGATTTTCATTGCTCCGGCGCAGCGGCCTTGCCAGCAGCAGGATGGCCGCCAGGCCGGCCGTCAGCGCCAGGGCGATGCCACCCACCAGGGCCGGGAAGAACAGGGCGATGAGAAGCAGCAGAGACAGGGTCGTTGCGGCGCCGACCGTCAACCGGCCAAGCCCGGCGCCGACCCAGCGACGCTGTGCGGTCAGGTCGCCGAGAAACGGCAGAAGATGGCGAGCCTGCCGCGCGCCCTCCGGCGTCTGCCCGCCGGCGGCCGATACGGCATCGTCGAACAGGGCCAGCCGCAACTCCGAGGCATAGTCCTGGCCCAGGGCCTCCTCCAGCCTCCGCTGCAGCGCGATCAGCACCCCCAGGGTGAGGGCGCTGGCGCCAAAGCCGGCGACGACCGACAGACCGGCCACATGGCCCTGCGCGTCGAACAGTCGCCGAACGAGGGCGGCCAGCGCGGTGGCGGCCGCCGCGTGGGTGAGGCCCAGCGCGACGAGACCGGCAAACAGCAGCCTGCGCCTTCCGGTGAAGATCCTGACGGTCAAGAGAGGGCAGCCAGGCGCTCGAAGCCGCTTGCGGCGGCGAAGCAGAGACGCGGCGCCGTCAACGGATCGGTGAGGTCGCTGATCGTCGCAACGGGCAGCCCCGTCGCCGCTTCAGCTTCCTCGCGGCCGAGCGGCGATGCCGAGACCAGTCCGGAGATCGCCAGAACCGGCGCTCCGCGTTGCCGCATCCAGTCGACACCGGCCGCCGCACCCATCGCCTCGCCGGCGGCGAACAGCACCCCGTTGACCTGAGCCAGGAAAGCCGGCGACGACATCAGCGCCGCGGTCTCAGCCTGAAACAGGCCGTCCGCAACCTCCAGCACAAGGATATCCGCCCCGGCCTCGGCGAGACCCGCGATGAGGGACTGAGCAATGCCCTGCAGCTGGGACAGGGTGGCGCCCGCGGTGGTGGCGTGCCCGGCATCGGTAAAATCGAGCACGGTGATGGCGCCGGCGTCCGTCATCGACCAGACGTCGCCGCCGGAGCCGGTGCCCGTGAGCTTGCCGGCCCCCACGCGAAGACCGGCGAGGGTCAGGCCGCGGATCAGGGAGGCGGCGGTCGTGGTCTTCCCCGCATTCATCGAGGTGCCGGCGACCACGATCACCGTCGGTGATTGCGTCGGCGGCGCGTGGCCGGCCGCGAACTGCTCAAGATTGAGGACGCGTCCGTCCCGATCCGCCAGCAGGCCGATCGGAACAAGACGGGTCGGCCGACCCATACGGGCATGCCGCGCCGTCACTTCGCCGGCGACGCCCCCGCCTGCGACCAGATCGCAGGGTTCCAGGTTGTCCGGGACCCTGGCGTGGAACTGGTCGGGCGCGTAGCGGGCGCCGTAGGCGACGACGATCTCATCGCCCTCATACAGCTTTGATCGCCGGCCGCTGTGCAGCTCGATGCGCTGGTGTTGGCCAACGGACTCTATGCGCGCCAGGACCAGATCGCCCGGGCGCGGCTGCCCCTCGGACACAAGCCGTCGACAGAGCGAGAACTCGACCCTCCGGGTCGTAAACGCCTTGCGCGCGCGCTCCAACCGACGCTGTACGTCCGCCGCACCACGCACCGCGGCTGTAATCAAGCGGCCATCGTCCCGAGCCTGGTGATTGTACCGGTTTGCACGGATATCCATGGATTTCCCCCGCTGCTCATTGGCGTCGGCGGTGGGTCAAGGTGACCGCCGCGCGCGCCATCGACCTGAGAACGGTGGGACTGCGGGATTATTCCATTGGCGGCGAAAAACCTTGAACCGCCGAGGATGAGGCCGGAATCAAGTTTTCCGGCCAGATGACAGCGGTTCAAATCGGCTAGGTCGCCTCGGCGGCCGACGAAGCGACACTAGAGGCGGAAGCTCAACACGCCAGGGACCGTTGCGGGACGCACTTTTTGAAAAGCTAACCGAGCAAGAGGTTGGACCGAAGAAGCCGCTTGTCGCGAATATCAGGCTCTTCGCCAATCTAGGGGGCGCTGTGCATCAAGTAGGAGTTGGCTGGCTCTAGCTGCAAGTGGTCGTTGAGGGTCTTAATGTGGGGCGCACAAGTGCCCGGGCCCGCATCGTGTTGATTAATAAAGGCTTATTTGGGTGTATTGGCGGTGCGCGCAGTCTAAAGCGAATTTGGCTCTGATTTGAGACCGTACCGTTCGCCTTGGCCGGAGGGGCCGGGCACTGGACACCGCCGATTGCCGCGACCAAGGATTGTGCCATGTCCAGACCGCTTCTCTTTCTTGATCCCGGCAGCGACCTGAGCCTGCAGGATCAGGTGCGCCGCAAGCTGGTCGACGCGGCCTGCGCCGGGGCTTTTCCGCCGGGCAAGCGACTGCCGTCGTCGCGGGCGCTGGCGGCACAGCTGGGCGTGGCGCGCAATACGGTGACACTGGCCTATCAGAAGCTGCTCGACGAGGGCCTGTTCGTCAGCCGCGAGCGCAGCGGCATCTATGCCGACCATGACATGCTGCGTGGGTTGACGGCGGTCCAGTCCGTCGCCGGCGACCGCGAACCGGCCCCTTCCTCGCGCTGGGGCGACCGGTTCAAGTCCGGCGAGGGCGACGAGCCGGTCGCGCGGCGAACGCCCAACTGGCGGCAGTACCCCTATCCCTTCATCGACGGCCTGTTCGATGCCTCGCTGTTTCCCGTTTCCGAATGGCGCGAGGCCAGCCGTCAGGCGCTGTCGGTCGGTGATATCGGCCAGTGGTCGATGGACGGCGGCGACGCGGACGACCCGATGCTGATCGAGGAAATCCGCACCAAGGTCCTGCTGCGGCGGGGCATCCAGGCGCGGCCGGACGAGATCCTGATCACAGTCGGCGCCCAGCAGGCGTTGTCCCTCATCAGCCAGATGCTGATCGACCAGACCAGTGTCGTCGCCATTGAAAACCCCGGCTATCCGGATATGCGCCGGCTGGCTATGGATCGCGGCGCGCGGCTGGTCCACCAAACCGTCGACGATGAGGGACTGATCGTCGATCGTCGGCTGGACGACTGCGACCTGGTCTATGTCACGCCCAGTCATCAGTTTCCCACCGGCGTCATGATGACCCAGGCCCGCCGCGAAGCCCTGCTGAAGAAGGCCGCCGCGCGCGACCTGATCATCATCGAGGACGACTTCGCCTGCGAGAGCAACTATCTCGACGAGGCCTGCCCGGCCCTGCGGAGCCTGGATCGAGACGACCGGGTGATCTATGTCGCCGGCCTCTCCAAGGTGCTGGGTCCGGGATTGCGGCTGGGCTTCATGGTCGCCTCGGCCGAGGTGATCGCCGAGGCGCGCCGGCTCCGCCATCTGGCCGTCCGCCATCCACCGCTCAACAACCAGCGCGCCGCCGCTCACTTCCTGGCCATGGGCCATTACGACGCGACCATGATGCGGCTGGGACGGTTGTTCAGGGAGCGACGCACCGCCCTGCGCGACGCCCTGAACCACTATCTGCAACAGTCCGTCGCCATCGCGCCGTTGAGGGGCGGCGCCACCTATTGGGTGCGCGGGCCCGATCATCTCGATGTCGAAACCTTCGCGGCCGAGGCCGAGCGCCGGGGCGTGCTGATCGAGCCCGTCGGGCCCTACTACGCCGACAGCAAGGCGCCGAAGACCATCTTCCGGCTCGGCGTGACCAGCCTGCCTCTGGACCGGATCCGCCAGGGCGTCGCGGCGCTCGCGGACCTGATGCGGGACCTGCCCGGGACGGCCCGCGCGTTTCCGGAGACCGCCGAGGCCAGGCTGTCGGGGGACGCGCTGCAGTCAGCGATGTCCGGCGCCGTGCTGCTGTGCAAGACGGTCTACGGCGATCCCTGCGTCATCGAACTCCTGCCCGACGGCCGGATGGTCGGCCGGGCGGGCTATGCCAACGAAGACTGTGACGAAGGGCGCTGGTGGGTCGAGGGCGACTTCTGGCGACGCCAGTGGAACCGTTGGTCCTACGGCGAAACCTCCAGCCTTATGACCACCATCGTCGGCGACCGCATCGGCTGGTTCGACGCCGGGGGACGGTTGGTCGATTCGGCCGTCATCCGACGCGCCGAACCCGCCTGACAGTCTAGAGCCAGATTTCACCTGACTATCACCTTGGTGTCAAACTGGCGCCATCAACAGGTCCTGCCTGGCGCTATGTGACAACGGCGCGCGCGGTCACTCTCCTGGCTGTTGGCCGACAGGCCTGTTCAGAGAGTTCCCATGCGCCCCATCGGCATCGCCGGCCTTCAACTGCAGCTCGACCGGGGTGACAACGGCGACCGCATCGCCGCCGAGGTCGCGGCGGTAAAGGCGCGCCTGCCTTGGGTCGACATGGTGGTGCTGGGCGAGCTGTCCCTCTTCGGGGCGGCCGTCTCTAACGCTCAGCCGCTGCCTGGCGAGGCCGAGGCCCGCATGTGCGAGGCGGCCCGCGCCGCCGGCGTCTGGCTGGTGCCGGGATCGTTGTTCGAGGCCGATGGCGGCCGGGTCTACAACACCGCGCCGGTGATTGATCCCACAGGCCAGGTCGTGGCCCGCTATCGCAAGATCTATCCCTTCCTGCCCTATGAGCAGGGGGTGACGGCGGGCGACGAATTCGTCGTCTTCGACGTCCCCGGCGTCGGTCGGTTCGGCCTGTCGATCTGTTACGACATGTGGTTCCCGGAGACGACCCGCACGCTGACCTGGATGGGCGCTGAGGTCATTGTTCATCCGGGGATGACCAACACCATCGACCGTGAGGCGGAGCTGGCCATCGCCCGCGCCAGCGCGGTGACCAACCAGGTCTTCTTCGTCGATATCAACACCGCCGGCTCCCTCGGGGTCGGGCTTTCGGGCGTGTTCGGGCCGGGCGGGGAAGTCATTCACCAGGCGGGGGCAGGCCATGAGGTCATCGCCGTCGAACTGGATCTGGATCAGGTGACGCGGGTGCGCGAGCGCGGCTGGCACGGGCTGGGACAGCCCCTGAAGAGCCTGCGCGACAACCCGATCGAATTTCCGCCCTACCGGGACGGATTTGCCGCGTCTCCGGCATTCTCGGGACTGGGGCCGCTACAGAAGCCGGGGTCGGACCGGCCGGCGGCGCCCGTGTTGAGGGCTATCAAGACGTAGGCGTGATGCGGGCGCGCGCGTCGTGCGTCCGTCAAACAGCGGCAGCCAGTCTGCCTGAAACGATGGGGATTGAGTTGAACAAGTCGAACCTGAAGAGCGCCATATCCGTCGGCGCCTTGATCATGGGGCTGGCCTCGGCCGCCACCGCCGTCGCGCAGGAGTCCGGCGAGGCGACCGTCGGCGAAGTCGTGGTCACCGCCAACCGTCGCGAACAGAGTGTTCTGGAGGTTCCCTACAACATCTCCGCCGTCTCCGGGCAGGCGATCGAGGACGGCAAGATGCTTGACGCCACCGAATTGATGCGGGGTATTCCCGGCGTCTCGGTGGTCGACCGCGGCTATCGCAACGGTGGCGTGGTCAACAATGTGCTGATCCGCGGCATCAACGTCGACAGCAACGCCCTGGGCGACTACGCGGTTTCCAGCGTCGCCCCGGTCTCGACCTACCAGAACGACACCCCGCTGTTCGCCGGCTTCCTGCTCAAGGATCTGGAGCGGGTGGAGGTGCTGCGCGGCCCGCAGGGCACTCTCTATGGCTCGGGCTCCCTGGGTGGCACCGTTCGCTACATCACCCGCGCGCCGCGGCTGGGAGAATTCAGCGGCGCGGCGAATATCACCGCCAGCAAGGTGAACGGATCCGGCAGCGTCGGCTGGGCCGGTGACCTGACCCTGAACCTGCCGCTTGGCGACCTGTTCGCCCTGCGCGCGACCGTCAGCCAGATCGATTATCCGGGCCTGACCGACTATGTGAACCTGTATGTTCTGGACAGCACGGGCGCCCCGGCCGCGCCGAGCGGGATCCTGTCGCCCGACGCCGCTTACACCAGCAAGAAGGACGCCGATACGGTCGAGATCAGCTTCGCCCGCGTGGCCCTGCTGTTCGAGCCCAACGACCAGTTCAACGCTACCCTGACCTACAGCCAGCAGTCCGACGAAGTGGGTGGCCGACGGCAGGTGACACGCGGCCTGGACGGCTTCGGCGCCCGCTACGGCGACTACGAGAACGGTTCGATTCAGCTGGAGCCGTCGTCGCGCGACGTCAGCCTGGCCGCGCTGGAAATGAACATCGACCTGGGTTTCGCCACCCTGACCTCCTCGACCTCGGTCTACAGCCACGAGGGGAAAAGCGTCAGCGAGAACACCGGCTTCTACGCCCAGGCCGGCTTCCTGAGCTTCTACTACAACTACCCCCGGCCGATGGCCTCGGCGGTGCGCGGCTACTCGGACGAAGCGACCATCGAGGAGGTCCGGCTGGTCTCCAAGGCGGGCGGCGACTTCGACTATGTGGTCGGCCTCTATTTTAATGACGACACCCTGGTCGCGACCCAGGAAAGCTACCTGCGCGGGTTCAAGCGCTGGTGGGATATCTGGAGCGGGTTCCCGTCGGCCGTCGCCGGCGACCAGGACTTCGCCTATCGCCGTCAGGAGGACTTCACCGAAAAGGCGGTCTATGGGGAGTTGACCTGGCACGCCAACGACAGCCTGGCCCTGACCGGCGGAGTTCGCTGGTTCGAGAACGAGGCGGTCAACAAGACCTTCATCGACGTGCCGTTGTACACCTCGCTCAGCCAGCCGGTCACCGCGCGCTTCACCTCTTCCGAGAGCAAGGCGCTGTTCAAGGGCAACCTGGCCTGGACGTTCAGTGATGACGGCCTGGTCTACGCCACAGTTTCGCAGGGTTATCGCCGGGGCGGCTCCAACGCCGTGCCTCTGACCGGCAACTTCGCCGAGGATCCCCGCTGGCAGAGCTACAAATCCGACTCGGTGCTGAACTACGAGGCCGGCGTGAAGGGCCGCGTGGGCTCGCTCGTCTATGACGCGGCGCTCTTCTACGTCGACTGGGACGACATCCAGCTGAACACGGCCACGCCGAACTGGGGCTTCTATGTCGTGCAGAACGGCGGCAAGGCGCGGACCTTCGGCCTGGAGACCTCTATTGACGGGCGGCCAACCGACGCCCTGCATTACTCGCTGGGCTACACCTACACCAACGCCCAGCTCAGCGCGGATGTGGTCAGCCCGCTCGGGACGGTGCTGGGGACGGACGGCTCACACCTGCCCGGCACGCCGGAACACGCCATAACCCTGGCGGTGGACTACAGCTGGTTCCTCGCCGGCGATATGACCGTGGTCGCGCGCGGCGGCGGCTATTACCAGTCCTCGACCCGCAACGCGATCGGCGGACCCAAGTTCAATACCGAACTCGCCGGCTTCACCATCTGGAACGGTTCGGCGACCCTGTCGAAGGGCCCTTGGGCGGCGACGGTCTTCGTCAAGAACATCTTCAACGAGGACGGGGTGACGGGCGAGTTCACCGAGGCCTACATGGGCACGCGGCCCGGCGTCGGTTACTACGGCAACGGGTCGAAGGAATTCATCTCGCTGCCGCGCACCATCGGCCTGTCGATCGACTTCAGCTTCTAGCCACGGGATGACCAGTCTGGCGATCAGGGATGAGGTGATGGATGAGCTGGGCGGCGTTGCTCCGCTCATCCGTCACGGTCGCATGGCCGAGGCCCTCGCCAGGCTGGTCTCTCTCGAAGGCCGGGCGCAGGACGACGCCCGGCTGCTGCAGCATCTGGGCGAGCACTTCACCCATTGCGCCAGATCGGCCGACGCGGCGCGCTGCTACCGCCGCGCGGCCGCCCTGACGCCGCACGATCCGCGCTGCCTGTACAACCTGGCGACGGCGCTGATCGCCCTGGGCCAGACCGGCGAGGCGGAGGCCCTGCTGGACCGTGTCATCGCGCTGGATCCGAATGATCATGACGCCTGGCAGAACCGCTCGACGCTGCGGCGCCAGACTTCCCAGTCGAACCACGTGGCGGCGCTGCTTCAGGCTACGCGCCACCGCCTCACCGGCCCGGGCGAGGTGGCGCTCTGCTATGCCCTGGCCAAGGAGCTGGAGGATCTCGGCGAGCATGAGAAAAGCTTCGGCTGGCTCAAGCGAGGCGCCGATCGACGCCGTGGCCTGCTGAGCTATGGGGTCGAGGCCGACGTCGCCGCCATGGCCGAGATCGAGCGCGTTTTCGATGCCGGGCTCTTCGACCGGGCGGGTTCGGGCTGCCAGGAGGCTGGCCCGGTCTTCGTGCTTGGCCTGCCGCGCAGCGGCACGACCCTGGTCGACCGCATCATCAGTTCCCACACCGCCGTCGAGAGCCTGGGCGAGATCAACGATTTCGCCCTGGCGCTGATGCGCGCCGCCGGCCCGGCTGGTGGCAAGGACGAGTTGATCCGGCGCTCGGCGGACCTCGATCCCGCCGCGCTCGGGCGATCATACCTCGACAGCGTCGCCGGCTACGGGCGGTCGTCGCCGCTGTTCATCGACAAGACGCCGGTCAACTTCCTCTACATCGGCCTGATCGCCCGGGCCCTGCCAAACGCCCGGATCATCCACCTGCGGCGTCACCCGATGGACAGTGGCTATGCCCTGTACAAGACGCTGTTCCGGATGGGTTGTCCGTACTCTTATGATCTGGCCGACATCGCCGCCTACCAACTCGCGCACCGGCGGCTGATGGACCACTGGCGGGCGGTGTTGCCCGGCCGCTTCCTCGATGTCGATTACGAGGCGCTGGTCAGCGATCAGGAAGCCGTCAGTAGACGGATCATCGATCATTGTGATCTGGACTGGCAGGACGCCTGCCTGCGCTTCCACGAGAACAGCAGTCCCGCCGCGACCGCCAGCGCCGCCCAGGTGCGCCAGCCCATTCACGCCAACTCGGTTAGCCTCTGGCGGCGCTATGCAGGCCAGCTGGAACCGCTGGGGGCGGCGCTGGCGGCCGGCGGCATAGACCCCCGCGAGTTGCTCTGATGCGCCTGGTTATCCCCGGAGTCGCCGTGCTGGCGGCGATGCTCTGCGTCGGCGCGCCGGCCTTGGCCGCTCCCGTCTTCGTCGACGACTTCCAGGACGGCGTGGCCGACGGCTGGGGCGCCGCGGGGGCCGGCGATGTGCGCCTGACCTCCTATGGCGACAACATTTCGCTGCGCGTGACCGGCGGCGCGACCGCCACGGCGGCGGTTTCCACCCGGGGCTTCGGCCAGGTGTCGGTCGCCGGCTCGCTCGCCGCCATGTCGCTGAGCCGGGCCGACGTCTGCCTTGTCGAGGCATCGGCCGACGGCGGGGCGAGCTGGCGCGAGGTCGTCGCGGTCCGCGATGGCGCCGACGACGGCGTCACCCTGACCCGCGCCACGCTGGCGCTGCCGGAAGCGGACGACAGTCCACGCCTCCTCATCCGGGTTAGGGCCGTCGGCGGCAAACGCGTGGCCTGCTGGGCGGACGCGGTGACGGTGTCCGGGGAGCGCTCCGCCGCCCCGACGGACGGCCCGCGGGCCGATCTGAGCTTCGACAGCCTGACGACGGGGCCCGCCATGGCCGGGCCGGTTCCGCTATCGGCCTTTGGCCCGCCGGCCGGGGCCAGCGCGCCGGACGGCCGGCTTTCGGCGCGTCTGACACTGGACGTGTCCGCCGCGCGCCTGGCGATCAAGGTCCTCCACGACGACAGCGGCGACACCCTCGCCGAGCAGGCCGCCCGGGTGACGCTGCCGCCCTTTGATTTCGCCTTCGTGCGGGACGGCGCCGACCTGATCCCGGTCCAGCGCGGCGTGGCGGTCGGCGATCATCCGGCCTGGGACTGGGTGGTAGAGCCGGGGCGGGTCTGGCGCGAACAGGGCGACCGGGGGTGGCTTCGGGCCGCGGTTCCGTTCGCCCTGCAGGAGCGCAACGCCAACTGCCTGCACAACGGCGTCCTGACCTTCCTGTTCAAGCCGGACGGATCGGTCTCCAGCGTGGCGATGCAGATCGCCTCGGAGACCTGCGCCTATTTGAAGTTTGACGCCTGGGCCACGGTCCCGGCGCGCCTGACGCCAACCGAGGTTGCGGACGCCGGGGCGATCATCGCGGCCTGGCGGGACGAGGTCGCCGCGCGGCTGCCGGTCCGTCCTCTGGCCGAACTGGCGCGGCTGCGCCCGGACCTGAACCTCGCCGCCTTCGCCCTCGGTCCGCCGAAGGACGGCGATCCGCCGACCGCCTTCGGCCTGGTCGTCGACGGGGTTCACTACGCGGGGCTCTGCCAGACCAGGCATGGCGACTATCCATTCTGCGACGTGCTCGGCTTGCCCTCCTATTCCACGGCCAAGTCGGTGGTCGGCGGCGTTGGCCTGATGAGGCTGGAGGCCCTGCATCCGGGCAGCGCCCAGGCGCTGATCGCCGACCACGTATCCGCCTGCGCCGGGGACGGCGACTGGACCGGCGTGACCCTGGCCAACGCCCTGGACATGGCCACCGGCGTCTATGGCTCGACGGCCTTCGAGGCGGACGAGAACGCCCCGGCAGGCCGGGTGTTCTACGATGTCGAGGACCATGCCGCCAAGGCGGCCCATGCCTGTGGCCAGTTCCGTCGCCGCGCCACGCCTGGAACGAAGTTTGTCTACCATACGACAGACACCTACCTGCTGGGATCGGCAATGTCCGACCGGCTCGCGCGCGCCGGAGAGGGCGACCTCTACGACGACCTGATCGCGCCGCTGTGGCGCTCGCTGCGGCTCAGCCCGACGATCCTGGGCACGCGCCGGACCTATGACGCCGCCCGCCAGCCGTTCACCGGCTGGGGCCTCACCTATCATCGCGACGACATCCTGCGCATCGCCGGCTGGCTCGAGGACGGCGCCTTGATCGACGGCCGGCAGGTGCTCGATCCCGAGCTTCTGGCGGCTGCGTTGCACAGAAATCCGTCCCAGCCGGGCCTGCCGGCCGGCGGCACGACCTATCGCTACAAAGCCGGCTTCTGGGCGCGGGACATCGGCGGCCCGCTGGGTTGCGCGCGACCTGTCTGGGCGCCCTTCATGTCGGGGTTCGGCGGTATCTCCGTCGTGCTGCTGCCGGGCGGGGTGACCTACTATTATTTCGGTGACAGCGGCGTGTTCGACTGGGCTCCGGCCGCTGTCGAGGCGGCCCGGATCGGGGATATGTGCTCATGACCGACGAAGCCCTCTCCGCGCCGGCCGGCCGTCATGGCCTGCCGAAAGTTCCGGAGGACAGCCTGCTGGCCAGTGTCCTGCTCTCCTTCCTGGCCACCGCCGGTCTCTTCTACGTCAACATCATGGCCGCCCTGGTTGATGGCCTGATCAGCGGCGTCGGCCTGACGGCCCAGCAAGCCGGGCTGGTAGCCTCGGCCAATGTCTATGGGGCGGCCGTTGGCGCCCTGGCGGCGGTGTTCGTCATCCGCCGCCTGCCCTGGCGGCGGACCGCCGTGACGGTCCTGCTCTGTCTGATCTCGATCGACCTGGTCTCGACGCTGCTACGGGATCCGCAGGTGCTGATCGCGGTGAGGTTCATCCACGGTCTGATCGGCGGACTGCTGGTCGGCGTTGCCTTCGCGGTCATCGCCCGGACCAGGACGCCGGATCGCACCTTTGGCATGCTGCTCGTGGTCCAGTTCGGCCTCGGTGGCCTGGGCCTGATGTTCCTGCCGCGGCTGGCGCTGGCGTTCGGGCCCGGTGTGCTGTTTGTCGCCCTGGCGACCTTCAGCCTGGCGACCCTGGCCATGACGCCCTTTCTGGGCGCCTACCAGGCCGCGCCAAAAGTCGCGGCGACCGATCCCAAGGCCCCGACCCGCTGGACGCCCCTGGTGCTGGTGTTCGTCGCCATCTTCCTGTTCCAGGCCGCCAACATGGGCCTGGCCGCCTATATCATCAGCCTCGGCAAGGCCGCCGGCCTGGAACTCGGGTTCATCACCAACACGCTGGGCGCGGCCAACTGGATCGGCGCGCTGGGTTCGGCCCTGGTGGTCTTCATGGGCGTCAAGTTCGGGCGGTTCTGGCCGGTCGCGGCGGGTCTGGCCTTGACCCTCGCCGGCACCTGGGCGTTCCAGTTCAGCGCTCTGCCATGGGTCTATCTGGTGGCCAACATCGGCACGGCCATCACCTGGGCCTTCGTCATCCCCTACCTGTTCGGCATGAGCGCGGCCTTCGACAAGGCCGGACAGATGGCCGCGCTGGCGGGCTTCTTCTCGAAGATGGGGCTGGCGTCCGGCCCGGCCATGGCCGCCTTCGTCGCCAGCGGCGGGCGGTACGACGGCCTGATCACCCTCTCGGTCCTGGGCCTGGCGCTCAGCGGCGTCGCGGCGGCCGCGCCCGCGCTTCTGCTCGACCGACAGCGCCCACCCGGCTGAACCGTCCCCAACCCCGGCCCTCCTTCGGCCTGACATCCTCTATCTGCCTTCAGGAGTTCATTCCCATGTCCGCCAACGCTGACCTGTTGCGCCGCCGCCTGGCCGCCGTGCCCCGGGGGGTCGCCACCGCCACTGCCATCTTCGCCGCCCGCGCCGAGAACGCCGAGCTGTGGGACGTCGAAGGCAATCGCTACGTCGATTTCGCCGGTGGGATCGCCGTGCTCAACACCGGCCATCGCCACCCCAGGGTGCTGGCGGCGGTCCGTGACCAGCTCGACGCCTACACCCACACCGCCTTCCAGGTGGTGGCCTACCAGCCCTACATCGCCCTGGCGGAGCGGCTGAACGCGTTGGCCCCGTTTGACGGGCCGGCGAAGACGATCCTGTTCACCACCGGCGCCGAGGCGGTCGAGAACGCGGTCAAAATCGCCCGGGCCGCGACCGGTCGCTCGGCGGTCATCGCCTTCACCGGCGGTTTCCATGGCCGGACCATGCTGACCATGGCCATGACCGGCAAGGTCGCCCCCTACAAGCGTCTGTTCGGGCCGTTGCCGGCCGAGGTGTTCCACGCCCCGTTCCCGGTTCCGCAGTACGGCGTCAGCGTCGAGGACAGCCTCAGGGCGCTGGAGTTTCTGTTCCGCGCCGATGTCGAACCCGAACGGGTGGCGGCCATCGTCATTGAGCCCGTGCAGGGGGAGGGGGGCTTCCAGCCCGCGCCGCCGGAGCTGCTGCGAGCCCTGCGCGAGCTCTGCGATCGCCACGGCATCCTGCTGATCTCCGACGAGGTCCAGGCCGGTTTCGCGCGTACGGGCAAGATGTTCGGCATCGAGCACAGCGGTGTGCAGCCGGACCTGATCACGGTGGCCAAGTCGTTGGCCGGCGGCTTCCCCCTGTCAGGCGTCATCGGCAGGGCGGCGATCATGGATGCGGCCGAGCCCGGCGGCCTGGGCGGCACTTATGCCGGCCCGCCGATCGCCTGCGCCGCGGCCCTGGCCGTGCTGGACGTCATCGCCGAGGAAAAGCTGATGGAGCGCGCCGACGCCCAGGGCGCCCGAATCCGTGGCCGACTCGCGGCCATGAGCCAGCGCAATGATCTGGTCCCGATCGCCAACATCCGCGGACCGGGGGCGATGATCGGCTTCGACATCCTCCGCGCGCGGGGCGGCGAGCCCGACGGAGCCGAGGCCAAGGCGGTCACCGTCAGGGCGCTGAGCAAGGGGCTGATCCTGCTGTCGTGCGGGGTGTATGGCGAGACGATCCGCCTGCTGGCGCCGCTGACGGCGTCGGACGTTATTCTTGATGAGGGCCTGGATATTCTCGAAGCGGCCCTGGAGCGTCAGTCATGAGCGAGCCTTTCGATTCCGCCGAACGTGACCGGCTGGCGCTGAAGCGCCCCGATCTGCTGCGCGAGGCGGCCTGGATCGACGGCGCCTGGGTCACCGGCCAGGCGACCATCGCCGTGACCAATCCGGCGACGGGCGGGGTGCTCGGTCATGTTCCGTCGCTCGGCGAGGCGGAGGCCCTGGATGCCGTGGCCGCCGCCGAGGCGGCCTTCCCGGCCTGGGCCGCGCGGGCCGCCAAGGACAGGGCGGCGATCCTGCGCCGCTGGTTCGAGCTGATCATGGCTCACCGGGATGACCTGGCCCGGTTGATGACCGCCGAACAGGGCAAGCCGCTCTCCGAGGCTCTGGGCGAGGTGGCCTATGCCGCCGGCTTCATCGAGTGGTACGGCGAGGAGGCCAAGCGGGCTTACGGCGAGGTGATCCCGGGCCATCAGGCCGACAAGCGCATCGTCGTGCTCAAGCAGCCGGTGGGTGTCGTCGCGGCGGTCACGCCGTGGAACTTCCCGGCCGCGATGATCACCCGCAAGGTCGGACCGGCCCTGGCCGCCGGCTGCACGGTCGTCCTCAAGCCGTCCGAGCTGACCCCGTTTTCGGCCCTGGCCCTGGCGCTGCTGGGCGAGGAGGCCGGCCTGCCGGCGGGGGTGTTCAATATTGTCACCGGCCCGCCGGCCCCGATCGGCGCGGTGATGACCACCGACCCCAGGGTCGCCAAGTTCACCTTCACCGGCTCGACCGCCGTCGGCAAGATGCTGGCTGCCGCCTGCATGGGCACGGTCAAACGAGTCTCGCTGGAGCTGGGCGGCAACGCGCCCTTCATCGTCTTCGACGACGCGGACCTGGACGCCGCCGTCGAGGGGGCCATGGTCTCGAAGTTTCGCAACACCGGCCAGACCTGCGTCTGCGCCAACCGCCTGCTGGTCCAGGCCGGCGTCTACGACGCCTTCGCCGAGCGGCTGACGGCGCGGGTCAATGGACTGAAGGTCGGCAACGGCCTCGACGGTCCGAGCGACCAGGGGCCGCTGATCAACGATGCGGCGGTGGCCAAGGTCGAACGCCATATCGCCGACGCGCTGGCCGGCGGCGCCCGGGTGCTGACCGGGGGCGCGCGCCGGGGCGAGACCGGAACCTGGTTCGAACCCACCGTGCTGGCGGATGTGCCCGCCGGCGCAATGTTGAACCGCGAGGAAACCTTCGGACCCCTGGCCGGACTGGTGCGGTTCGCCACCGAGGCGGAAGCCCTGGCCATCGCCAACGACACCCGGGCGGGCCTCGCCTGCTACGTCTACACCCGCGATCTCGACCGCGCGTGGCGGGTGGGCGAGGGGCTGCAGTACGGCATGGTCGGCCTGAACACCGGCCTGATCTCGACCGAGGTCGCGCCGTTCGGCGGGGTCAAGGAATCGGGCCTCGGCCGCGAGGGCTCCCACTTCGGCCTCGACGAGTATCTCGAACTTAAGATGATGTGCATCGGCCTGGGCGGCTAGCGGCCGATCGGCGTCACTTCATCCCAGGGAACCGGATGGCGGAGAGGGTGGGATTCGAACCCACGGTACCCTTCCAGGCACGCCGCATTTCGAGTGCGGTACATTCGACCACTCTGCCACCTCTCCATATCGGTGTTGAAGACCTGCAAGAGGCCCCCAGAGCGAAGGCGCGGAACCTAGCGATGTGGTTTGAGAAGCGCAAGGGGGGTTTGGCGGGGCGACGGATGCGGCATGGTGATGCGTGAAACCTTCAGTGTTCATGGGGTGAGGCGAGCATGCGGCCGGTTCTGTTTCTGGGTGTCCTGGGTCTGTTGCTCGGGCTGGCGGCGCCGGCCCTGGCCGGGCCCTGCGAGGAGGCGGCAGCCTATTCCGACCTGCGTGCCGGGGTGTCGGTGCTGGTGCTGAAGGACGGTCAGGCGGTGTGCGAGCGCTACACCGCCGGCGGCGGTTCCGCCCGGGGTTGGGAGCTGTGGTCGGGGACCAAGAGCTTCAGCGGGCTGATTGCGGCGGCGGCGGCCCAGGACGGCTTGCTCAGCCTCGACGAAAAGGTCTCCGATACGATCACCGAATGGCGGGACGATCCCCGGAAGGCGGGCGTGACGATAAGAGAGCTGCTCAACCTGACCAGCGGCCTTTCCACCAGCATCGGTCGTCCGCCGGTCTATGCCGGGGCCATCGCCACCCCCTTCACGGCCGAGCCGGGCGCCCGTTTCCAGTACGGGGCCGAGCCCTTCCAGGTGTTCGGGGCGGTGATGAACCGCAAGCTGGCGGCGGCGAGGACCGGTGACGCCGACGTACTGGCCTATCTGGACCGTCGCATCCTGACGCCGATCGGCGCCCGGCCCTCCGGCTGGAGGCGAACGGCGGCGGGGGAGCCGCTGATGCCGCAGGGCGCGAGTTTCACCGCCCCGGAGTGGGCCAAGGTCGGGGAGTTCGTGCGGGCGGGCGGCGTTGTCGCCGGCAGGCCGCTGGTCGATCCGGCGGCGTTCAGGGCGCAATTCACAGGGTCGAGGATCAATCCGGCCTACGGCGTCAGCTGGTGGCTGCCGGGCGAGGGCGGCTACGGGCCGCGCGGAACGACCAGTGACTTTGTGACCCACGCCGCCGAGCTTCCCAGGGATCTCGTCATCGCGGCGGGGGCCGGATACCAGCGGCTCTACGTCATTCCCTCCTGCGGCCTGACCATCGTGCGTCAGGCGCCGCTGCTCATGTCGCGCCGGGCCGAGACGCCGGAGTGGAGCGATTTTGCCTTCCTCACCCCCGTCCTGAAAGGATGGTGCTAGGCGAAGGTCCCGCCGCGGCCCTGGCCGCCGCTGAAACGGGCGGCGCCGGCGGCGGCCTCGCCCGAGCGCAGGGTCTCCATGCCGACCCCGATCTCGAAGGCAGTGGCGGCGTCCCAGTCGAGGCCCCACTGCTCAAGGGCCGAGCGGCGGTCGTTGCGCAGGCAGAGTTGCGGAAAGCCGGCGATCTGGCGAGCCAGTTCCTTCGCCGCGGCCAGCGCCTGGCCGTCGGGGACGAGGCGGTTGGCCAGACCGATCGACAGCGCCTCCTCGGCGTCGACGGGACGGCCGGTCAGGATCAGGTCCATGGCCCGCGACTGGCCGATCAGCCGGGGCAGGCGGACGGTGCCGAGATCGATCAGCGGCACCCCGAACCGGCGGCAGAAGACGCCGAAGGTGGCGCCGGCCGCAGCGACCCGCAGATCGCACCACAGGGCCAGCTCCAGCCCGCCGGCTACCGCATAGCCCTCGACGGCGGCGATCACCGGCTTGGAGAGCGAGAGGCGGGTCGGGCCCATGGGGCCCAGGTCGCCCTCGCGGCGGACCGGATTGCCCGATCCAGCCGCGACGCCTTTGAGGTCGGCCCCGGCGCAGAAGTTGCCATGCGCGCCGGTCAGGATGGCGACGCTCAGGGCGGCGTCGGCGTCGAAGCGCTTGAAGGCTTCGTAGAGGGCTTCGGCCGTGACGCCGTCGACGGCGTTGCGGGCCTGGGGTCGGTCGATGGTGACGACGCAGAGATCGCCGTCGGTTTCGTAGTGGACGGTCATGGCTGGGCCTATCCCGCTAATGGATCCGGCGCCTCGACCTTGTCCTGGCCCTTTTTGCCCTCCCACCTGGCGACGACGGCGGAGGCCACCGAGTTGCCGACGACGTTGGTGGCCGAGCGGCCCATGTCGAGCAGGTGGTCGACGGCCAGGACCAGAGCGATCCAGGCCTCGTCCATGCCGAAGTAGGTGAGGGTGGCCATGATGACCACGAGGCTGGCGCGCGGCACGCCGGCCATGCCCTTGGAGGTGACCATCAGCAGCAGCAGCATGGAAATCTGCTGGCCGACTGACAGTTCGATGCCGTGGGCCTTGGCGATGAACAACACCGCGAAGGTGCAGTACATCATCGAGCCGTCGAGGTTGAAGCTGTAGCCCAGGGGCAGCACGAAGCTGACCACCCGGCGCGGCAGGCCGAACTTTTCGAGGGCTTCCAGCGTGCGCGGATAGGCGGCCTCGGAGCTGGCGGTGGAGAAGGCCAGCAGGGTCGGCGGGGTGATGGCCTTGAACAGGCCGGTCGCCTGGCCGCCGAGCACGGCCAGGGCGGCCAGGAACAGCAGGCCCCAGAGCACGCCGAGCGACATGTAGAAGCCGCCGATGAACTCGGCGTAGGTGCCGATGATGCCGAGGCCCTGCTTGGCGATGGCGGCGGCCAGGGCGGCGAAGATGGCGATCGGGGCCAGGGCCATCACATAGCCGGTGACCTTGAGCATGATGTTCATGCCCTGCTCGACCAGCTGCATGACGGCCGGGGCCCGGTCGTCCAGGGCCGCGACGGCGGTGCCGACGAAGACGGCGAAGACGACGATCTGCAGGATCTGGTTGGTCGCCATGGCGTCGAAGATCGACGTCGGGATCAGGTGGGTGATGAAGTCCTTCAGGGTGAAGGAGGAGGTGTCGACGGTGGCGGCCTTGCCGGCCACCTCGCTGGTCATGTTGAGGTTGCCGCCCAGGTCCCAGAAGTGGCTGAGCAGATGGAACATCCCCAGGCCGACGCTGAGCGAGATCAGGGAGGCGAAGATGAACCAGACGATGGCCTTGAAGCCGACGCCCCGGATGGCGGCGGCGTCCTCCATGTGGGCGATGCCGACCACCAGGGTGGTGAAGACCAGCGGCGCGATGATCATCTTGATCAGCCGCAGGAACAGCGTCGTGATCAGGTTGAAGACGTCGATGGCCTGGGTCAGCTGATCGCCGGCCAGGAGCTGGTTACAGGCGAGGCCTGCCAGGACGCCCAGCACCATGGAGGCGACGATGAAGATGGTGAAACGGCGATTCATGCGGCCCCCGGCAGCGAAGATTTGCCCCATGTTTGGCGGGGAAGCGGCGCGGCGTCCACCTTTGCATGGCCGCCGAGGTTTGGCAGGGTGACCGGATGAGCGATTTCGCGGCCATCAAGGACGAACTGATCCTGCGCTTGCGGCGGGCGACGCCGGGCATGCGGGTGACCCGCGAGGGGCCGGACGGGATCGAACTGACCTCGGACTGGATCCATCCGTCGAAGCCCGGCCAGCCGATGTGGTTTGGCGGGGTGCGGCAGGGCAAGGCCTACGTCAGCTATCACCTGATGCCGGTCTATACGCATCCGGCGCTGCTGGAGACGATCAGTCCGGCCCTGAAAAAGCGGATGCAGGGCAAGAGCTGTTTCAACTTCAAGGTCGCCGACGCGGGGCTGTTCGACGAGCTGGAGGCGCTGACCCGGGAAGGGGCGGCGCTTTACGCGACAACCTGACTATCGAAGCGGCGATCCATTGTACCGCGGATCGCCCGGCCTACAAAAAAGGTCGATGTTGTCCAGGAAGGACGAGAAGCAGGCCAAGCCCCTTGTCCCGTAGGCTTTTGCGCAGGTCGAGGGCTTGAGAGTGTAGCCCGGGGCGTAGGTCGGTCTGTGGGTCGATGTGCGGCGTTTGTAGGTCGGTCAGGCCTACAGGGCGACCTACACCGCCCGCTGAGCCTCGGCCGAGCGCCCGCGGAGGCCGGAAAAATCGATGAATATGTCTAGACATATTGCCGAAAACCCCGGCGGGCGGGCGTTTTCGGGCCCTAGATCAGGCCCGCCGCCTTGGCCTCGGCGGTGAGGCCGTCGCGGAATTTCGGGTCGGCCAGGCTGATCATCACCCGGGCCCGTTCCTGGATGCTGAGGCCCTTGAGGTTGCGGCGGCCGTGCTCGGTGATCACCCACTGGACGTCGTTGCGGGGAGTGGTGACCGGGCCATCGAGGCGGCTGACGATGCGGGAGATGGCGCCGTCCTTCGCCGTCGAATGGCAGGCGATGATCGATTTACCGTCCTTGCTGGCATAGGCGCCGCGCACGAAGTCGAGCTGGCCGCCGGCGGCGCTGTACTGGCGCCCGGCCATGTGTTCGCTGTTGCAGGCGCCCGAGAGATCGATCTGCAGGGTGGCGTTGACCGAGACCACACGATCGTTGCGGGCGATGACGGCGGGGTCGTTGACGTAGTCGACCGGCCGGCTCTCGACGGCGGCGTTGTCGTCGATGAAGGCAAAGAGGGGCTTGTCGCCGAGGGCGAAGGTGAAGATCGAGCGGCCGGTGTTGGTGGCCTTGCGGGCGTTGGTGACCGCGCCGGACTGCATCAGCCGCATCAGGCCGGGGGCGAAGAGCTCGGTATGGATACCGAGGTCGCGGTGGCCGCCAAGCGCGCCGCAAACGGCTTCGGGCAGGGCCCCGATGCCCATCTGCAGGCAGGCGCCGTCCTCGACCAGTTCGGCGACCAGGCGGGCGATGATCGCGTCTTCCGGCGCGGAGTCGCGGACCGGGTTCTCGAACAGCGGGGTGTCCTGTTCGACGATGGCGTCGACCTCGCTGACATGGATCATGCCGCCGCGCACCCGGGGGGTATGGCGGTTGACCTCGACGACGACGCGGCGGGCCGATTTCACCAGCGAGCGGCCATAGTCGTTGCTGGGGCCGAGGCTGAAGAAGCCGTGGGCGTCCATCGGCGAGACGCAGGTCATGAAGGTGTCGATCGGCTCCGGCTCGCTCATCAGGCGGGGGGCCTGGCTGAAGGCGCCGGGGACGAACCAGACGGTCTGGCGGCCGTCCTTCTCGCCCTGGGCCTGGAGGGCCCGCTCGACCGGGCCGAGGAAGAAGCAATGGGGACGGATGCGGTCCATGAGCTCGTAGCGCAGGACGGTGGCGGCGGCGTGCGGCATGGAGTGGAAGTAGTAGAGGCGGACCTCGTCCACGGCTTGCGCCTCGGCCCGGGCGGCCAGGGCGGTGAGCAGGCCGGGCGGTTCGGCCAGGGCCATGCCCATGGCGACGCGGCTGCCTGAGGCGATCTCGGCGACGGCATCGGCGGCGGTGGTCAGCTTCGAGGCGTAGAGGTCTTGAGGGGTCATGGTCGAACTCATCGGGCGATCCTGCAGCCGTAGCCGTCTTCGTACACCGCTTCACCCTTGAACAGGGCCAGGGAGGTGGTGACGCTGGCCGTCTTAGGCAGGCCCGTGGGGTCGACGTGGAGGGTGTAGAGGTTCACGTAGCCGCCGAAGTCGGTGCGGCAGCTCTGCTCACTGCGGCCGGTCAGGAAGATGCAGCTGCACATCTGTTTGGCGATGTAAGTCGCGCCGGTGCGGGGCCAGGGGGTGGCTTGCGTCCAGGCGAGGATGAGGAGGGCTATGGTGGCGACCGCCACCGCGGCCACTGTGATCCTTCTCCCGCTTGTCGGGAGAAGGTGGCGGCGAAGCCGACGGATCAGGGCAGCGCCGACGGGCGGTGAGTTTGGCATATGTCCCTGTTGATGACGTCGTCGAGGGCTGGTGCTGCCCTCATCCGCCCCCCTTCGGGGGCCACCTTCTCCCGACGAGCGGGAGAAGGGAATGGCTTACAGGGTCAGGCCGCCATCGACGATCAGGGTCTGGCCGGTGATGTAGCTGGCCATCGGGGAGGCGAGGAAGAGGACGGCGCCGGCCATGTCATCGGGGGTGCCGAGGCGGTTCAGGGGGATGCCGCGCAGGCTGGCGGCCAGGCGGTCCGGGTTGTCGGTGGTGACCTTGGTCAGTTTGGTGGCGACCAGGCCCGGCGCGACGCCGTTGACCCGGACGCCATCGGTCGCCCAGGCCTGGCCAAGCGTGCGGGTCAGGGCCACGGCGCCGGCCTTGGAGGCGTTGTAGGCCGGGTTGCCGCGGGTGGCGTGGAAGGCGGCGGTCGAGCTGATGGTGATGATGTTGCCGCCGCTGGACTTAAGGTCATCCAGAAAGCGCATCGAACAGGCCATGAGGCTGTCGAGGTTGACCCCGACCACCTTGCGAAAGCCGTCCATCTCGAACTCGCCCTTGCGGTAGAGGACGGTGCCCTGGGCGAGGACGAGGACGTCCAGGCCCCCTCCATCGTCGGCGAAGGGATGCGGAGCGTTTTCGACCGCATCGGCATCCGAGGCGTCCACCTGGGTGTAGGCTAGCCCGGAGAGATCGCTGCCCTCGGCCGGATCGTAGTCTTCGGCGGTTGCCCGGGTCGCCCATACGGCAACCTTCGCGCCGCGCGTGCGGAAGCCGTGAGCGATGCCGTTGCCAATGCCGCTGGCGCCGCCGACGACGAGCACGCGCTTGCCGGTGAAATCGAGATCCATGGTTCCGCTCCCGCTTGTTCTTAGGAGGCTGTGACCCTTCGCGCGTCCACGGCCCAGCGTTCCCATGACCCGTCTTCCGCCACGACAATCAAGGCGTCATGCAGGTTGATGGTCGGGTCGCAGTGGCCGGGCTGGAGCCAGACGGTGTCGCCGAGGCGCGGGGCGTCGGCGGGCCAGGGCTGGGTCTCGTCGGCGTCGAGGGTCTCGACGGCGGTGACGAACTCGCCGCCCCGCAGGAGGGGGATGGCCGAGGGGTGGAGGATCATGCCGTGCTCGTCGCCCATGGGCCGCCACAGCGCCCCGGCGGCGGCGCCCCAGGCGACCTTGGCCGGCGGTCCGTCGCTGCTGAGGGCCTTGAAGCCGGCGTCGACGGTGACGTGGCTCTTGTGGTTGGCCGAGACGACGCTGCTGGCCAGGAACATCGCCTGTCTGAAGCTCCAGCCCTCGCCCGTGGGCGAGTCGCAGACCTCGTATTCGGCGTCCATGACCGCATAGCTGCCGGCCTGAAGCTCTGTGAAGACGCCGCTTGTCAGGTCGAAGGCGTGGGTGCCGGTGCCGCCGCCGGTGATGACGGGCGGAGGCAGGCCGGCGGCGATCAGGGCATCCCTGACGGCCCGAGTGCGGGCAATGACGGCGTCGTAGGCGGCGCGGCGGTCGGCGACCGGGCCGATGTGCTGGATATGGCCGGCGTAGGCCTGGATGCCGGCAAAGCGCAGGCCTTCGGTGTCGGCGGCCTGGCGGGCGAGGGCGACGATCCTGTCCGGATGGGCGCCGGTGCGGTGGGTGCCGGGGTCGACGTCGACGACGAGATCGATGACGCCGCCCCCTTCTTTGGCAGCGGCGCGGGCGGCTTCGCCCAGCCAGGCGACCTGGTCGGCGTGGTCGGCGACGGCGCCGATGGTGGCGCCGCGCCCGGTGAGGGCGGCGATGCGCGGGGCGGCCCAGGCGGGGGCCGGGGCGGTGATCAGGACGTCGGTGACGCCCCCGGCGATGAAGGCCTCGGCCTCACCGATGGTCTGGGCGCAGAGACCGGCGGCGCCCAGGTCCATCTGGCGCCGGGCCAGGGTGGTGCATTTGTGGGTCTTGCCGTGGGCGCGCAGGCGCAGGCCGGCTGCGTCGCAGAGGGCCTGCATGGTGGCGAGGTTGGCCTCGAGGGCGTCGCGGTCGATGACCAGGGCGGGGGTCTGGAATGGGGTGAAGGTGGTGAACATGGGGGGATCCTGCGCGTTCGGGCGCGGCAATCAAGGAGTCTGCTCGAGGATTCCCGTCTCCCCTTGGGGGAGAAGGAAGTCCTGAGGCTAGATCTCGCCGGCCAGCACGCGGCTGAACAGGTCCGGATCGACATTGCCGCCTGACAGCACGACCCCGGCGGTGCGCCCGTCCAGCTTCACCTTGCCGGCCAACAGCGCCGCCAGGCCCACGCAGCCGCCGGGCTCGACCACCAGTTTCAGCCAGGTGAAGGCAAAGCGCATGGCCTCGGCGACCTCGGCGTCGGTGACGGTCAGGACGCCGGACAGGTTGGCGACGTTGATCGGCAGGGTCTTCAGGCCGGGGGCGGGCGAGAGCAGGGAGTCGCAGATCGAGCGGGCGGTCTGGTCGGCGAAGACGCGGGTTCCGGTGGCGATGCTGCGGGCGGTGTCGTCGAAGGCGGCCGGTTCGACGCCGTAGACCTCCGTGGCCGGAGAGAGATGCCTGAGGGCGGTGGAGACGCCCGCCGCCAGACCGCCGCCGCCGACGGGGGTGAGGGCGAGGTCGAGATGGGCGCCGAGCGCCCGGGCCTGGGCCTCCAGCTCGAGGGCGACGGTGCCCTGGCCGGCGGCGATGTCATAGTCGTCGAAGGGCCAGACGATGGTCATACCGCGCTCTTGCGCGATGGCCCGGGTGATGGCGTCGCGGTCGTCGCTGTAGCGGTCGTAGAAGATCACCTCAGCCCCGTAGTCGCGGGTATTGGCGACCTTCATGGCCGGGGCGTCGGCGGGCATGACGATGACGGCCGGGGCGCCGACCATGCGGGCGGCCAGAGCCACGCCCTGGGCGTGATTGCCGCTCGAGCAGGCGACGACGCCGCGTTTGCGTTCCTCGTCGGAGAGTCTGGAGATCTTGTTCATGGCGCCGCGGAACTTGAAGGCGCCGCCGCGCTGCAGGGTCTCGGGCTTGAGCAGGACCCGGCCGCCGAGGTGGTCGTTGAGGTGGGGGCTTTCGATCAGCGGCGTGACGACGGCCAGGCCCTCGATGGCCCGGGCGGCGGCTTCGATGTCGGCGAAGGTAACGGTCATGGGAAGCTCCCCGAGGCTGGCGTCCGGGTCGCCTGACTAGCCCTTTGCGCCGAGTCCTCAAAGACCGTAAGACCGGAGGATCGATCCTGTTGGGGGCTGGCCATGCGTTCGGTGATTCTAGGGGCGGTCGTCGCCGTTGGACTGGGACTGGGCAGCGTCGCCAACGCCGGGGAAGTCGGCGTCGGCGTCGGCGCGCATGATGTCGACCTGCGGAAGCAGGAATGCTGTTTCGAGAGTGGCCAGAACCTGGAACTCCACTGGCGGTCCGAACCGCTGGACGTGAAGCGCAGCCTGGGCGTCTGGCGGCTTTGGGCGCTGGGGTCGGTGAACAGCGACAAGGGAACCAATTTCGTGGCCGGCGGGATCCAGCGGCGGTTCTGGGGCGACAAGAAGGTCTATGCGCAGCTTAGCGTCGGCCTGGCGGTGCATGACGGCGAGGATGGCGATCCGCCGGTTGCGAACCCGGACCGGATCTATTTCGGCTCGCCGGTGCTGATCGCCTCGGAGGCGGCGGCCGGGGTGAACTTCAACGACGACTGGTCCGGTGAGGTGGCTTATTTCCACATGAGCCACGCGGGGCTGGCGGGTGATCAGAACCCCGGTCTGGATGTGGTTTCGGTGCGGTTGATCCGGAAGTTCTAGGCGGTCCCCCTCCCCCGATGGGGGAGGACCTGATAGCGTTCGGACAAACTATGGAGCCCCCCCATGACCCTCGCCATCGACGCTGACGCCTGGACCGCCGCCGGCGATGAGGGGCTGCATGACGCCATTGAGCTGCGGCGGGCCATCCACCGCGAGCCGGAGCTGGGGCTGCATCTGCCCAAGACCACCGCAAAGGTGCTGAAGGCGCTGGAAGGCCTGCCGCTGGAGATCCGGCAGGGGCCGTCGACGACCGGGGTGCTGGCCATCCTGCGCGGCGGCGGCAACGGGCGGACCGTGCTGTTGCGCGGGGACATGGACGCCCTGCCGCTGACCGAGGATACGGGGCTGGAGTTTTCCAGCGGCATTGCCGGCGCCATGCACGCCTGTGGCCATGACACCCATGTGGCCATGCTGGCCGGGGCGGCGCGGGCGCTCTGTGCGCGGAAAGACAAGCTGCCGGGGACGGTGATGTTCATGTTCCAGCCGGGTGAGGAGGGGCACCACGGGGCCCGCTTCATGCTCGACGACGGGCTGATCGATCCGCTGCCGGACGCGGCGTTCGCGCTGCACATCTCGCCCAACATGCCGACCGGAACGTTTGCCAGCCGGTCCGGGGCCTTGCTGGCCAGTTCGGATTCCATCCGCATCAAGGTCTGGGGCGCGGGCGGGCACGCCTCGATGCCGCAGGACGCCACCGATCCGATCCCGGTGGCCTGCGAGATCGTCACGGCGCTGCAGAGCTTCATCACCCGGCGGGTGTCGGTGTTCGATCCGGCGGTGCTGACCATCGCCCATATCGACGCCGGCACGACCTACAACATCATTCCCGAATACGCCCTGATGCGCGGCACCTTCCGCACCCTGTCGGAGCGGTCGCGCGAGCTGGTGCGGGCCGGGGTGCGGCAGGTGGCCGAACATGTCGCGGCGGCGCACGGCTGCCGGGCCGAGGTGGAGATCGAGCTGGGCTTCCCCGTGACGGTCAACAACAGCGCGGCGGTGAAACTGGCCGAGCAGACGGCCAAGGCGCTGTACGGCGACAGCGCCTGGCACACGATGGAAAACCCGATGATGGGGGCGGAGGACTTCTCCTACGTCCTGCAGAAGGCGCCGGGGGCGATGGCGTTTCTCGGCGCGGCGCCGGTGGGCGTCGGCGGCGACTACCGGGCCTGCTGCGCGCTGCACTCCAACCGCATGACACTGGACGAGCAGGTGATGGCGCGGGGAATCGCCATGCACTGCGGGTTCGCCGAGGCGGTGCTGACGGGCGGGCTGCCGAGCTGAGGGCGCCAGCGCCGGCCAGGCGATAGCGATCGTCCGGCGCCGGATTCCGGCCTAGGCGCTTTCCGCGCGGCGCGCTTATCTTCTCCGCAACGAGAAGAGGAAACACCATGCGCCTGACCGCACCCCGCATCGCTCCCGTGACCGAGGCCGAGCTGACCGATGATCAGCGGGCCGTGCTGGCGCCGATGATCGGGGCCGGGCGGCCGGTGCTCAACATCTTCCGGACCCTGGCCCATTCGGCGGCGGCGCTGAAGGGGTTCCTCGGCTGGGGCGAATATGTGCTGTCGAAGAAGAACGATCTGTCGGCCCGAGAGCGGGAGATCGTCATCCTGCGCATCGGCTATCTGTGCAAGGCCGGCTATGAATGGACCCAGCATGTGCCGATCGGCATCCGGGCCGGGCTGACCGAAGACGAGGTGGCGCGCATCAAACAGGGGGCCGACGCCGGCTGGAACGACGCCGACGCCGCCCTGATCCGGGCCAGCGACGAGCTGCACCATGACCATTTCATCAGTGATGCGACCTGGGCGGCCCTGAAGCGGCACTTCAGCGACAAGCAGTGCATGGACGTGGTGTTCAGCGCCGGCCAGTACACCCAGGTCTGCATGATGCTGAACAGTTTCGGCGTGCAGCTGGACGAAGGCCAGACGCTGGACCCGGATCTGAAGGGGTTCTGACCCCTGAGAGGCGAGCACGCCTTGGCCGCCGCGCCCGCCTGTGCTTCAATCCCGTTAACTATTCGGGGATGTGGGTAAGGGGTCGGGGCGATGATGAAGGGCCGCAAGTATCAGTCGTTCGACCGGGCGCGCCGTCCGGTGCGGCGGCTGCCGGCCTTTTCCTTCCCGCCGGAAGCCGACTTCGTGTTCGACGTCGGCGACCGCGCCTTCGAGGCCGGGCCGTCGAGCCCGGTCATGCCACTGCCCAACACCGACCTGCTGGACGCCTATTCGAACGCCGTGGTGCGGGCTGTCGAGCACGTCGGTCCGGCCGTGGTGCGCGTCCAGCCGCTGACCAGCGACCGCAGCTTCGCGGGCGAGGGCTCCGGCTTCGTGGTCAGTCCCGAGGGGCTGATCCTGACCAACAGCCATGTGGTCCAGGGCTTTGGCCGTTTCGCCATCATCACCGCGGAGGGCCGGGCCCTCACCGCCCGGTGCGTCGGCGATGACCCCGACACCGACATCGCCCTGCTCAAGATCGAGCAGAACGTGCGGCTGCCGCACGCCCGGCTGGGGGATTCCAAACAGCTGCGGCGCGGCCAGCTTGTGATCGCCATCGGCGCGCCGCTGGGCTTTGAGGCGACGGTGACGACCGGCGTGGTCTCGGCGCTCGGCCGGTCCCTGCGCGGCGAGCGCGGGCGGCTGATCGAGGACCTGATCCAGACCGACGCGGCGCTGAACTACGGCAACAGCGGGGGACCGCTGGTCAGCAGCGCCGGCGAGGTGGTCGGCATCGCCACCGCCGTTATCTCCGGCGCCCAGGGACTGTGCTTCGCGGTCGCCGCCAACACCGCCAGCTTCGTGATGGCCGAGCTCCTGGCCCATGGTCATGTGCGGCGCGGCTCGATCGGTGTTGTCGCCCAGCAGACGCCGGTGCCGCCGGCCATGGCCCGCGCCGCCGGCGTCACCCAGGCCTATGCGGTGTGGGTCGCGGCGGTCGAACCGCATGGTCCGGCCGCCAAGGCGGGTCTGGCCGAGGGCGACCTGCTGATCGCCGCCGACGGCAAGCCGCTGACCGGGCTGGACGATCTGTTGCGGGTGCTGGGCCCCGGAAGCATCGACCAGTCGATCAGCTTTGACCTGATCCGCGCCGGCAAGCGGATGAGCGTCAAGATCACGCCCAAGGCCCGCAAGAAGGGCGGCTGACCGCGTCGTCCGGTTTTTCGCGGTCGGCGTCTGGAGCCAAAGGACCAGGCCGACGTTCAGTCTACCTTGTGGAGACTGAAGCGATGACCCTGCGGATCAATTCTGAAGCCCCGAACTTTACGGCCCGGACGACGGAAGGGCAGGTCAACTTCCATGACTGGATCGGCGAGTCCTGGGCCATCCTGTTCTCACACCCCAAGGACTTCACGCCGGTCTGCACGACCGAGCTGGGCTACATGGCCGGGCTGAAGCCGGAGTTCGACAGGCGCAACACCAAGGTGATCGGTCTCAGCATCGATCCGGTCGAGAACCACGGCAAATGGGCCGCCGACATCAAGGAGACGCAGGGCCACGCGGTCAACTTCCCGATGATCGGCGATACCGACCTGAACGTCGCCACCCTCTATGACATGCTCCCGGAGGGGGCCGGGGCGACCTCGGACGGGCGCACGGCCGCCGACAACGCCACGGTGCGGGCGGTGTTCATCATCGGGCCGGACAAGAAGATCAAGGCCATGCTGATCTACCCGATGACCACGGGCCGGAACTTCGACGAGGTGCTGCGGCTGCTCGACGCCCTGCAGCTTAGCGCCAGGTACGGGGTGGCGACGCCGGTGAACTGGCGGCCCGGCGACGACGTCATCATCCCGACCTCGGTCAGCGACGAGGCGGCGGCGGCGAAGTATCCGGAGGGCTGGAAGACGCTGAAGCCCTACCTTCGCATGGTCGCCGAGCCGAAGGGTTAGGGGCGACGCGACGGCGTTGATACGGACAGCTCTTCGGCGCTAGATGCGCCAATGCCCTTGAAGGCCAAGACTTCCCTGCAGGACGCCGCCGGCATACGCGGCCGGGCGCTGGACGCGGCCGCCGCCATCCTGGCCGAACAGGGGGTGGAGGCGCTCAACCTGCGGGCCATCGCCGAGATGGCCGGAATCGGGCTGGCCTCGATCTACCATTACTTCGAGAACAAGGAGGCGCTGCTGGTCAGCCTGGCCCTCATGGGGCTGGAGGACCTGCGGCGGGATATCCTCGACTACCAGACGCGGCCGGAATTCCTCTCGCCGATGCGGGGCGGGGCGCGGGCCTTCTTCAGCTTTGTCGAGGCGCGGCCCGAGCTGTTCTCGCTGATGCTGGGCGAGCGCTTGCTGTCTCGCCATTCGGAACTGCGGGAAGCCGAGTACCGGATGTTCGAGGCCTACAAGGCCGCCGTGCTGGCCGACGACCGCATCCCGCAGCACCGCCGTGAGGACGCCGCCCACGCCCTCTGGGCCCTGGGCCGGGGGATGGCGGCGATCATCGCCTCCTATCCGGCGGGGCAGCGGCCGCCGGAGATCATGGACAAACTGTCGACCGGAGCCGCCTGGCTGATCGACCGGGCGGACTAGTTCCGGGCCGGAATGATCACCGGCATGGTTTCGTAGCCGCGCACGAAGGTCGAGTAGCTGCGCTTGGGTTCGGACACCAGGCGGACCTCCGGGAAGCGCTTGAGGATCTCTTCCCAGATGATGGTCAGCTGAAGTTCGGCCAGGCGGTTGCCGACGCAGCGGTGGATGCCGAAGCCGAAGGAGATGTGCTGGCGCGGACGGGCGCGGTCGATGATGTAGTCGTTCGGCCGCTCGATCACGCTGTCGTCGCGGTTGCCCGACAGGTACCACATGACCACCTTGTCGCCCTCGCGGATCATCTTGCCGCCGACCTCGGTGTCGACCACGCAGGTGCGGCGCATGTGAGCCAGGGGGGTCTGCCAGCGAATGGTCTCGGAGACCATGGACGGGATCAGCTCCGGGTTGGCGCGCAGCTTGGCGTACTGGTCGGGGTTCTGGTTGAGGGCCAGGATCGAGCCGGAGATGGTGTTGCGGGTGGTGTCGTTGCCGCCGACCGTCAGCAGCACGACGTTGCCGAAGAACTCGCGCGGTTCCATGTCGCGCGTCGCCGGGTGGTGGGCCAGCATGGAGATCATGTCGGGGGCCGGGGGGGCGTTGACCTTCTGGTTCCACAGGTTGGCGAAGTAGGCCTGGTACTCACCGAATATCGCCAGCTTCTCGTCGAGGGTCTCGACCAGGCCGCCGGGCACGGGGATGGCGGTCACCACGTCCGACCAGTAGGTGATCTTGCGGCGGTCTTCCTGGGGCGCGTCGAACAGGGTGGCCAGGGTCATGGCCGTCAGCTCTTTCGAGACCAGATCGACCCAGTCGAACTCCTCGCCGATCGGCAGGCCGTCGAGGATGGCGGCGCAGCGCTCGCGGATGACCGGGGCCATGGCCTGCAGGTTGGAGGGCGAGACGGCCGGGCTGACCGCCTTGCGCTGCACATCGTGGCGCGGCGGGTCCATGGCGATGAACATCGGCAGCGGCTCGAAGTTGGACGACCCACCGGCGATGGTGATGCCGCCCTTCATGAAGTCCGAGCTGAAGGCCTGGTGGTTGGTGTCGACGGCCATGATGTCGTCGTACTTCGTGATCGACCAGTAGGGGCCGTGCTCGCTGTCGGCGCACCAGTGGACCGGATCCTCGGCGCGAAGGCGCTCGAAGATCGGCAGGACGGCGTCGGCCTGGAACAGTTCAGGCTGGGCCGGATCCAGCTTGTCGAGCGGGATGTCGTAGACCGGGTGACGTGTTGCGTTGATCGATCCGTCAGCCATGACAAGCTCCCATTTTGTTCGTTGGACGCCATCGGAAGCCTTCGAACAGCGTTTCACAAGCCCCTGAAATGGGGGTGTGAGCGGAGCATGCGTCCCGGGCCGGTGCGTTCAGAGGTCGACCGCATCCGGATTGGCGACGACCGGCCGGCGACGCGCGGCCAACACCATGGTCAGCGCCCCGGCGAGAGCCGAGGCGATCGATCCGGCCAGCCGGCGATCAACCTGCGGCCCGTTTCCCCCGACAGCTTCGAGGTGGTCGAGGTTCCCGCCTCGCCGGAGTTCCCGGCGGGCCCGGCTCCGGCGAAGGTCACCCTGCGCCAGAACGGGGCCGAGATCGTCTTCACCCGCAAACCTCAAGCCGTCTTGCGCAGCCGCAGGAGGATGTAGGCCAATGCCGCGATCAGGAAGGCCGGCAGGGTGGCGCCGACGTCGGGCAGCAGGCGGCTGAAGGCCTGGTAGGCGGCGATGCCGATGACCCAGGCGGCGAGGCCCGCCAGGTTGACCCCTGGCGCGCTCGCCTCCGTCGCCGCGCGCCGGGGCCGGACGATGAAGTGGTCGGCCAGCAGCACCCCGAACAGCGGCGCGAACACCGAGCCGATCAGCAAGAGGAAGTGCTCGTACCGGGCCAGCGGCGCGAACAGGGCGATGGCGGTGCACAGCAGGCCGAAGCCGATGGCCAGACGGGCAGGGCGGGCCTTGACCACCGTGGCGGTGGAGACGGCGGCGGAGTGGATGTCGGCGAAGGTGTTGTCGGTCTCGTCGATGATGATCAGCAGGAGGGCGACCCCGCCGCCGGTCGCCGCCAGGGCCGCCAGCAGCATCCCCTCGCCGCCGCCGGAGGCCAGGGCGTAGGCGGCGCCCAGGCCCATGAACCAGATGTTGGCCAGCAGGTAGCCAAGGCCGCTGCCCCGGAACATGGCCCCCGGGCTGCGGCCGAAACGGGTGTAGTCGGCGATCAGCGGCAGCCAGGAGAGCGGCATGGCCACCACCAGGTCGACCCCGGAGGCAAAGCTCATCTCGCCGGTGCCGGGCCGGGCCATCAGCTCGGCCAGGTCGTAGTCGGCCAGCAGCCGCCAGGTCAGCCAGCTGGCCCCGGCCAGCAGCAGCCACAGCCCCCAGGCCCGCAGGAAGCGGCGGACGAAGGACACCGGGCCCAGCACCGCCAGCCCCGTCGCCATGGCCCCGAACAACACCGTCCAGGCGACTGCGTTGGAGACACCGAAGGTCTGGCGAGCCAGGGCGTCGGCGGCGTCGCGCATGGCGACGATCTCGAACGCGCCCCAGCCGACCAGGCCGATGACGTTGAGCACGGTCGGGACGATCGCGCCCCTGGCCCCCAGCGCCGGCCGCAGCGTGCCCATGGCCGAGAGCCCTGTCCTGGCCCCGACGAAGCCCGCCGACGCCAGCAGCAGCACGCCCAGCAGCGAGCCGACGACGATGGCGCCCAAGGCCGCCGGCAGGCTGAGCCCCGGCACCAGGAAGGCGCCGGCCTGCAGGACCAGCAGGCCGATGCCCAGGCTGAACCACAGGGAAAAGGCGTCGAGGGCGCCGAACACGCGGCGCTCCGGCGGCACGGGAATCAGCGGGTCGTAGGTATTGTCAGTCTGGGCCATGGCCCCGTTTATCAGGTCGCAGCGTTCGGGGAACTGGTTGCGGCGTGTTCGCCTACCGCACCGTTTCCTTGTCCCGGGGCGCGGTGACGTGCTTGGGGCGGGCGCGGAACTTCGGTTTGGGCAGCAGGCGGAAGCGGGTCTCGCACCAGGCGAAATCGACGCCGACGTCGAGCAGGGCGTCGGAGCGGCCGCAGGGGCAGGCGAAGCCCATCACCTCGTGCACGCGATAGGTTTCCCCGGCCACCAGGGGCACGGGCTCTCCGGTCACATGGTTGGGCGATGCGTTGACACAAAGAACGAGATCGCCACGGCCGACGGCGTCACTCATGAGCTTCTTCCGTTTCGAGGGGTGGATGATAGCGCCTGGTGCGGGGCGGAGCAAAGGGAGAGGCGGAGGGCCTATCCCCCGGGGTGGAGCCCCGGCGCCTCCTGGCCGGTGCGGGCGACGTATTCGGTATAGCCGCCGCCGTACTGGTGGATGCCCTCGGGCGTCAGCTCCAGCACCCGGTTGGACAGGCCGGCCAGGAAGCGGCGGTCGTGGCTGACGAACAGCATGGTGCCCTCGAAGTCGGCCAGGGCGGCGACCAGCATCTCCTTGGTGACCATGTCCAGGTGGTTGGTCGGCTCGTCGAGGACCAGGAGGTTGGGCGGATCAAACAGCATCCGGGCCATGACCAGCCGGGCCTTCTCGCCGCCCGACAGGACGCGGCAGGGCTTTTCGACATCGTCGCCGGAGAAGCCGAAGCAGCCGGCGAGGGTGCGCAACGACCCCTGGCCGGCCTGCGGGAAGGCGCGGTCGAGGGACTCGAAGATGGTCTCGTCGCCGTCCAGCAGGTCCATCGAATGCTGGGCGAAATAGCCCATCCGCACCCCGGCCCCGATGTTGACCACACCCTTGTCCGGCGTCGTGGCGCCGGCCACCAGCTTCAGCAGGGTCGACTTGCCGGCCCCGTTGGCCCCCAGCACGCACCAGCGCTCCTTGCGGCGAACCAGGAAGTCGAGGTCCTGGTAGATGGGCTGGGCGCCATAGCCCTTGTGGACACCGCGCAGGCTGATGACGTCGTCGCCCGAGCGGGGCGGGCTGCGGAATTCGAAGGCTACCGACTGGCGGCGGCGGGGGGCCTCGACCCGCTCGATCTTGTCGAGCTTCTTGACCCGGCTCTGCACCTGGGCGGCGTGGCTGGCCCGCGCCTTGAACTTCTCGATGAACTTGATTTCCTTGGCCAGCATCGCCTGCTGGCGCTCGTACTGGGCCTGGCGCTGGGCCTCGCCGAGGGCCCGCTGGCCATCGTAGAAGTCGAGATCGCCGGAGTAGGTGATCAACTGGCCGGCGTCGATCTCCACCACCTTGCCGATGATGCGGTTCATGAAGGCGCGGTCGTGCGAGGTCATCAGCAGGGCGCCGTCGTAGTTTTTCAGGAACGCCTCCAGCCAGATCAGGCTTTCCAGGTCCAGGTGGTTGCTGGGCTCGTCCAGCAGCATGGCGTCGGGCCGCATCAACAGGATCCGGGCCAGGGCCACCCGCATCTTCCAGCCGCCGGACAGCAGGCCGACGTCGCCGTCCATCCGCTCCTGGCTGAAGCTCAGGCCGGCCAACACCTCGCGGGCCCGGGCCTCGATCGCGTAGCCGTCCAGCGCCTGGAAGCGCTCCTGCACCTCGCCGTAGCGGTCCATGACGGCGTCCAGCTGGTCGGCCTTGTCCGGGTCGACCATGTCGGCCTCGAGGGCGGTCATCTCGGCGGCCAGGGCGCTGACCGGACCGACCCCGTCCATCACCGCGGCGACGGCCGTCTGGCCCGACATCTCGCCGACGTCCTGGCTGAAGTAGCCGATGGTCATGCCGGGATCGATGACGACCAGGCCGTCGTCAGGCGCCTCCTGGCCGGTGATCATGCGGAACAGGGTGGTCTTGCCGGCGCCGTTGGGGCCGACGAGGCCGACTTTTTCGCCCTTCAGCACGCCCATCGAGGCTTCGATGAACAGCAGCTGGTGGCCGTTCTGCTTGGTGATGTTGTCGAGGCGGATCATGGGGCGGGCTGGTAGCGCGAGGGGCGGGCGAGCGCCAGAGGCGGGAGCGGGCGCCGGCCGGTTATCGAAGCGGCTGACCATTATACCCCGGGCTACAAAAACAGGCGGCGTCTTTCCGCAGACCGGCAGAGGCGGCGAAAGCCAGGCGGGCGTGGGTCCGGGCGTGGGCCGGGGGCCTGTGAATGTAGCCCGGGGCGTAGGTCGCCCTGTAGGTCGACTGCCCGCAAATGTGGGTCGAAAGCGCGTCGGTGCGGGCTACGCCGGCGCCGCAGCCCGGGCGAGCAGGGTCAAAAGGCCGCTCCGGGACGATGAATATGTCTAGACATATTGCCAGAACGCCCGGCGGACGGGGGTTTTGAGGGGGTCTTGCGGCGGCCCGGCGTGGGATAATGGTCCTGCCGCTTCGATAAGGCGGCTCCCCCCAGACATCGCCAGAGGAGCGCTCCTGCGTGACCGACCCTGCCGCGCCGCCCGCCGACCCCCGCCCGCTGACCGCGCTGCAGCAGCGGTTCGTCCAGGAGTACCGCCTCGACGGCCGCGCCAGCGCCGCCGCCCGCCGGG
>VYLE01000149.1_pt1 | contig 125343 bp, 116 predicted proteins | sample 5114391 | NCBI WGS metagenome assembly VYLE01 (sample SAMN12291771, study PRJNA351875) | freshwater metagenome | isolation source: freshwater lake | place: USA: Michigan, Kent Lake | collected 2013-08-15
GGAGCAGCCCGGTAGCTCGTCAGGCTCATAACCTGAAGGCCGCAGGTTCAAATCCTGCCCCCGCAACCAGATCTTCCCAAGATAACAACCACTTGCACAGCGCCCTCAGGGGCGGCTTTTTGCGTTTCGCACCACGTGTCAACCATATGTCAACAGGCGAGCCAAAACCACGTTTGAATCCAGTGGGATAGTCGCCAGGCGGGATCGGAAGCGCGCCAAAGCCGCAGCCGGCAGTGTTGGGCAGGGAACTGTCCGGGTCCGCATAGCGGCGTGCGGCATCGACGCAGTCGGGGCGCACCCGCAGACGAGGACATCGCGAATGACCAACTTGCGCTTGGGCCAATCCAGACAGCGTTCCACCCGGCATTGCCGAAATGTACAGCTCACACCCCCGCAGATCGACGGTCTCGAGGCTGCGGCAGGCATCGCGGATCGCCTCGGTCTCGCCACGCGAGGTGGGGTCGAAATGGGCGAGCGAATGGGTCAGGCCTTCGCCCACGATCTTGTCATCCTTGGGGATAACTGCACCGAAGGGTTCCGTCCCCGGCTGGGTCAGGGCTAGGGCGGACAGTTCCACCGCCCTGCGCATGAGTTTTTCGTTGTACATGATGTGCTCCCAAGGGTTGGGCAGGGCCAAAGCGTGGCGCGGGTCCCAAGTCAGGGTGACGGGGGGAAGCACGGCCGCTTCGCCCAGATCAAAGCGCGGCAGGCGGAAGTCGCGGCCCGTGGCGGTGGACACGAAGATCGTCTGGGTAGATCCAACAAACTCCATCCCTACGACTTGCCACGCAAGTGCGGCTGGTCATCGGGCGGGGTTCATTGCACCTGATGCCGCGTGAGGTTGCTTATCCAACGGTCTTGGGAGCTCTATGGGAGCGAAACGCCGGCGCTGGAGAGGGGAGGCGGGTCGCGCCAATACAGGCGGACCTGCGCCGCCACTTCTGACCGCGCTATAACAACCTCAGGTCAAGGGGCAGAGACGTCATCGCTTGGCAATGCAAAGACCGGCACGAAGCTTGCCGGTGCGAGCGATCCTTCGGTTCCGATGGACGTCACGCTGTCGGAGGTCACGACCTGGATGCGGGGGCCTGCATGCAGCACGGTCAGCCTGCCCTCAATGGCCCGCACGGCCATTTCGACGGCCAGGCGTCCCTGTACCACGGGAAAATCTGTCGGGGCGGCGAGGATGCGGCCGCGTGTGATGCCGCGATAGACCGCGTGACTGAGATAGGTGGAGACGACCTTCACCTCATCGGTCATGCCGCGCGCGCGCAGGATCGAGACGGCAGCCTCGGCCATCGGCCCGCTGCCGATGAGGTAGTCGACGTCAGCGGCGGCGTCGAGCACCTCTTCGACCAGAAGGACCTGTTGTTCCAGACCAGTGTCTCCGTATTTCGTGGCGACAAGGCTGGCAGAGGACTTGGCCAGTTCGGCGCGAAAGCCTTCCTCTACGAACGGCACCCATCCGGCGCCGGCCGGGCCGGGAAACCAGGCCACGTTGACGGCAGCACTGCCCGAAGGGTGAAGCGCAGCGATGAACCTGCCCGCAGCGGCGCCCATCTCGCGCCATGGGACGCTGGCCTTGGCGGTTATCCCGCGATCATCGATGTCGTTGACGGTGGCGATCACGGGTTTCAGGGCGGCGATGCGTTCCACCTCTTCGGTCAGCCCGTCATAGGACACGGTGCCGAGGATCACCGCATCGAAGTCGTCATCGGCGCAGGCGGCAAGCTGTTCGCGCTGACGTTCCAGATTCGGGTAGCCGCCCGCTTCGAAGAGATCGAAGGAGACGCCCAGACGGCGGGCCTCTTCGACCATCCCGTAGTTCACGCTGAGCCAATAGGCATCCTTCAGGTGCGGGTAGAGGATGCAGAGCCGCCACGGCTTTGCCGCCCGGTCGAGCGCGACGTAATCCAGCGGAGCGACAGCGCTGGCATCGTCGAAGGGTATGGCAGGGGTGACGAGGAACCAACGGTCCTCGGCCTGTGCAGAGGCTGCCATGGCAAGCAACAGGGCGAGGCAGGTTCGGAGCAACGGTTTTTCTCCCCTGATGCGGAATCGGTGCTAGCCTGCGGGGCGCGGCACCGGTCTGGGGGGAGAGTTGCGAAAACCCGGCTTCAAGTCGAGTCTCGGCGGCAAGTTGCTGTTGGCGATCGCGGTGATCGCGGGCTTTCCCGCGACGACCGCCGTGCTGGGCTGGTTTGAGTTGCAGGACGTTGCGCGGACGCAGTCGCGCATGGTGACCGAGGCGATCCCGGCCATCTCGGAAGTGCGTGCCGTGGCCGAAGGCACGAGCCGCGTCGTGGCCGTTGCCCCGGAGCTTGCCGCCGTCAGCACGGAGGCGGAGCGGGCGGAGCGGTCGGACTATCTGATGGCGCAGGTGGATGCGCTGCGGTCGCGTCTGGCGCGCTATTCGACGGGATCGGATGGAAGCTCGTTGCAGGCTTTGGTTGCCGAACAGCAGGTGCGCGCGGCGATCCGGACGCTTGAGCGCCTTGTGGGGCAGAGGATCGCGCTGGTCGCGCGTCGGGACGCGCAGCTGCGCGAGGGGTTGGCAGCGGCGCGGGAATTGACCGAGATTTCGGATACCCTTGTTGCGAATGCCGAAATGGGGACGGCGGCTGTCATCTCGAACCTCTATGAGATTGAGGCAGGGGAGCCGGGGGATCGCGAGGCGCGCCTTGATGCCCTGGACAAGCTGATTGAGGTCGATCTGTTCCAGTTGGGACTGATGACGGAAATGCGGGCGCATTCGGCGGAAATCGGGTTGCTCTTGAACCGCGTGGCGGCCGTGGCCACGCCTGAGGAGTTGGCGGCGCTGCGGGGGGAGTTGAACGGGCGGCTGAAGGTGGTGACGCGGCGCATCGTGGCGGTGAACGATCCGCGCCGGGCGGAGCGTGCGCTGGCCCTTTTGCGGATGCTGGGCACGGGAACGGCGGCACCGCCGCAATCGGACGGGCTGTTCGAGACAGCTGGGGGCGTGTTGGACCTTGACCGCCGGATCGATGCCGCACAGGGGGAATTGCGCAGCGCGGCTGTCGCGCTGGAAGGGGCTGCGTCAGAACTTGCCGACCGGATCGAGGCGCGGGCTGTGACGGCCGGGGCGCTGGCGGCCGAGGCCATCGCAGCGACGCAGCGGCTTTATGCGCTGTCGTCGATCCTTGCGCTGGGTCTGTCGCTGGCGGTGATGTGGTTCTATGTCCGGGGCAACGTGATCCGGCGTCTGGATCGGTTGAGCGCGGGGATGTTTCGTCTGGCCGAGGGTGGGGAGATCGCGCCCATCGTCCCGAAGGGCGGCGACGAGATCGCGCGGATGGAAGGGGCGGTGGAATTCTTCCGCCGTCAGTCTCTGGCCAACCGTGCCTTTGAGGAGGAACGCGGTCGCCACCTGATCGAGCTGCAGGCACATCGAAACGAGTTGCAGCGGCTGGTGGACGAGCGGACGCTGCAATTGCGGGGCGAGGTGGCGGCCCATGATGCGGCGCGGGCCCGGGCCGAAGATGCCGACCGTGCCAAGACCGAATTCCTTGCGATGATGAGCCATGAGGTGCGCACGGCGATGAACGGCGTGCTGGGCATGTTGCGCGGCCTTGGCCGTGGGCGGTTGCAGGCGCGGCAGAAGGCGCAGCTCGATGTTGCACTTGCCTCAGGGGAAAGCCTGATGGGCCTGTTGAACAGCATCCTTGACCATTCGAAGTTGGAAGGCGGGATGGTGGCATTGGAGGAGGTGCCTTTCGAGCTGTCGGCCATTTTGAAGGATGTCGACCTGCTGATGGGGCCGATCGCTGACGAGAAGGGCCTGAATCTGCGGGTGGAGGAACCGGACGGCCCGCAGCCGCATCTTCGCGGAGATGTGGGGAAGCTGCGGCAGATCCTGTTCAACCTTGTGTCCAACGCGCTGAAATTCACGCAGGCGGGAGGCGTGATCGTGTCGGTGACGCCGCTGGACGGCCTCGGGCGGTATCGGTTCAGCGTGCGGGACAGCGGAAAGGGGATCGCGCCGGACGCGCTGGAGCGCATCTTCGCGCCGTTCGAGCAGGAGGATGCGCAGACCGCCCGGCATTTTGGCGGGACGGGGCTTGGACTGTCCATCTCGCGCCGTCTGGCGGGGTTGATGGGCGGCAGCCTGAGCGTGGAGAGCAGGCCGGGAGAAGGGTCGATCTTCCATCTCGATCTGGGCTTTGTTCCGATTTCCGCGCCTGACGTGCGGGCCGACGAAGGGCAGGCCGCCCCGCCGGGATTGCGGCTTCTGGTGGTGGAGGATCATCCGGTGAACCAGACGGTGATCCGGACCTGTCTGGAGGCGATGGGCCATGCGGTGACCATCGTTGGAAGCGGTCAGGCGGCGCTGGATGCGGTCGGGGGGGCGGAGTTCGATGGGGTGCTGATGGATGTTAGCCTGCCCGACGTGTCGGGGATCGAGGTGACGCGGCAGGTGCGCGACGTGACGCAGGTTCCGATCATCGGGATATCCGCCCATGTCCAGCCGCGCGACATCGCCGCGTGCCGGGCGGCGGGGATGGTCGAGGTGCTGCCGAAGCCTATCGTGCCGGATCGGCTTGCGGCGGCGCTTGGGCAGCATTGCAGGGTGACCGGGGTCGCGCCATCCGTTGCGGGGACGCTGGCCGATTTGGGGCCGGAACGGACGCAAGGATTGATTGCGCTGATGCTGGATCGGATGGAGGTGGAGGTTCCTGCGCTGCTGGAGGCGATCTCGGACGGGCGGGCGGCGGATCGGGCGAGGGTCGCGCATCAGTTGAAGGGGGCGGTCGGCAATTTCGACATGCCGGGTCTGGTGACCCTGCTGGCGGCGGTCGAGGCGGGGGAGAGGGGGGCGGAAGAGCGGTTGCGCCCGGCCCTGCAACGTGCGCAGGCCGAGTTGCGGCGCAGTCTGGAGTCGCTTCAGGCCGAGAGCTTCATGCCAGCGGCGCAGTGAAGACGTAGCCCTCGCCATGCGAGGTGCCGAAGATGCGCGGCGTGCGGGGATCGTCTTTCAGCTTGGCGCGCAGACGCTTGACCATCACGTCCACGGTGCGCGTGTTGGTGCCATTCTGCCGGTGCGTGATCGTGGCGAGCAGCCGGTCGCGGTCCATCACGATGCCGGGGTTCAGGACGAAGGCCCGCAGAAGTTCGTATTCGCCCCGCGTCAGGGGAATCACGTCGCCCGACGCATCGGTCAGATGGCGGGAGGCGGTGTCGAAGGTGAAGCCTGCGAAATGCACGATCCGCCGTGCGAGTTGGCGCATCGCCGTGGTGCGGCGCAGCAGGTTTTTGACGCGGGCCAGCAGTTCGCGGCGATTGAAGGGCTTGCAAACATAATCGTCGGCGCCGAGTTCCAGACCCACGATGCGGTCGACGTCATCCGTCCGCCCCGACAGAAGGATGATCCCCACCTCTGACCGGGCGCGCTGTTCGCGGGTGATTTCCAGCCCGTCCTTGCCCGACAGGTTGATGTCCACGATCAACAGATCCGGGTTTTCATTGGCCAGAACGCGTTCCGCAGCCTCGGCCCCGGCGCATTCGGTCACGCGGTAGCCGAAGGAGGTGAGGTAGCCCGCCAGTGCCGTGCGGGTGACGGGATCATCCTCGATCACGACGATATGGGCCGTCGCTGGATTCATCCCGGTCTCCGATCTGTCCGTGCTGGAAAAACTGTTAACATCTTGTCACAACTTTCTCCAGTCTGTTCATCGTTGCGGTCTGACACGTTCACAACTGCTCAATAACGTTCTCTGGCAGGAAAGTTTCCGGACTTTCCGCGACAAACGAGGGCCGGAAGCAGGCCCCATGCAACAGGGAATGGAAATGATGCACAGAAAAGCAGGAATGCTGCTGACCGGGGCGCTTTGCGCATTGGTGGCAGGTGGTGCCTTTGCCGAGGATTCGTCGGATCCGATCATTATCCCGACTCACAACTGGTCCAGCCAGATCGTGATGAGCAATGTCGTCGGCCAGATTTTTGAGTCGATGGGGAAATCGGTCGAATATGTCTCGACCGACAGTCAGGCGGTCTATGAGGCCGTGCGTCTGGGCGATGCCACGCTGGAACTCGAAGTCTGGGAAGGTGCCTTTGGGGCGTCGTTCCGGGCTGCCGTCGAAAAGGGCGGCATCCATGACGTTACCACCCATAATGCAGTTACGCGCGAGGACTGGTGGTACCCGACTTGGACCAAGGAAGCCTGTCCCGGACTGCCCGATTGGCAGGCGCTGAACGAATGCGCAGAACTGTTCGCCACGCCCGAGACGGGCGACAAGGGTCGTTTCCTCGGCGGTCCGGTGGATTGGCTTAAGCACGATCAGGAAAAGGTCGATGCACTGGGCATGAACTTCGTCGTTGTGAACGCAGGTTCGGCGGCGGCCCTGTGGGCCGAGATCGCGGCGGCCGAGAAGGACAAGACCCCGATCGTCGTCTTCAACTGGACGCCCAACTTCGCCGAAGCCGTCTGGCCCGGCGAGTTTGTGGAGTTCCCGGCTTGGGAAGAAGGCTGCGACAAGGACCCCGCCGTCGGCCTGCATCCGGACAAGATCTATGACTGCGGCAACCCGGCCAACGGCTATCTCAAGATCGCGGCATGGGACGGGATGAAGGACAAGTGGCCCGGGGCGTATTCCACGCTTCAGAAGGTGAACTTCACCAATGCGCAGATCGCCGAAATGGCCAAGCTTGTCGATGTCGACGGGATGGAACCCGAGGACGCGGCAACGGCCTGGCTTGAGGCGAACGAGGCCGTCTGGAAGCCTTGGACGGAATGATCCGGACGGCACTTCTCCCCCGGTCGCGCCGCGTGTGACCGCACCCTCAACTTGCCACCCGGGCGACCGGGTGGCTTTCTCGCGATGGAGATGCGCTTGACCGATCAGGACGTGGTCATTTCATGCCGCAACCTCTGGAAGGTTTTCGGCGAAGGCGCAGGGAAACTGTCGCTTTCGCCGTCGACGACGCTTGAGGAGTTGCGGCAAAGCCGCCATGTCGCGGCGGTGCGGGACGTTTCGCTGGATATCCGCAAAGGCGAGATGCTGGTCGTCATGGGTCTTTCCGGTTCCGGCAAATCCACATTGGTGCGCTGTCTTGCACGGCTGATCGATGCCACCGCTGGCGAGGTTCTCATTGAGGGCCGCGATATCGGGCGGCTGAGCGAGAGCGAGTTGATCGACCTGCGCCGCCAGAAGATGGGCATGGTGTTCCAGAGTTTCGGCCTATTGCCGCATCGCACCGCGCTGGAGAATGTGGCCTTTCCGCTGGAGATGCGCGGGCAGGATCGACCCTCGCGCATTGCACGGGCCAGCGAGATGCTGGCTTTGGTCGGGCTGCAAGGGCGCGAAGGCTATTTCCCGCGCGAATTGTCGGGCGGGCAGCAACAGCGCGTGGGCATCGCTCGGTCACTGGCGGTGGAGCCGGACATTTGGTTTCTCGACGAACCCTTTTCCGCACTGGATCCCCTGATCCGGCGCGAGATGCAGGATGAATTCCTGCGGCTGAAGGGGATGATGGCCAAGACCATTGTCTTCATCACCCATGACTTTGACGAGGCGCTGCGGCTGGCTGATCGCATCGCGATCATGAAGGACGGCGCGGTGGAGCAATGCGACACGCCTGAGCGGATCGTCATGGCCCCGGCCACCGACTACGTTGCCAAGTTCACCGCTGCCGTGGATCGGTCGCGGGTGGTGCGTGCCGGGGCGCTGGCGCGCCCGGTCGCGGGCTCGGCGGTCGAGGGCGAGGCGGTGGCGGCGGAGGAGACGCTGCACGGTCTGGCGCGGATGCTGCTTTGCGACCCGCGGGCAAGGATACCTGTAGCGGGCCGGGATGGCAGGCTTTTGGGCCTGATGGACCGCGAGGCGGCGGTCGACATCCTTCTGGGACCGGATGAGCCGAGGTCGGTGGCATGATGGAAGTGCGTGTCGCGACGGTCGGGCCGCGCTTTGACCGGGTCACGGTGGCGCGCGGGTTGCTTGCCGTCGCGCTGGCACTGGTCGTGCTGCAGGGCGTGCTGCCCGATTGGGTGATGCGCCTGCCCGAGGGGATGGTCCTGCCCTTTGCCGACTGGATCAATGCCGGTTTCGCCTTCCTGCGCGACGATCTAGGGCTGATGGCCTTTACCCGCGCCTTCGCGGATGTGGTGGAGTTCCTGCTCGATGTGACGGCCAACCTGCTGTACGGCAAGTCGCGCTGGCCGGGACTTGGCCCGATCCCATGGGTGGTGATCGCAGGGACCATGGCGGTGATCGGGCATGCGCTGGGCGGGTGGCGGCTGGCGCTGCTGTCGGGGGGCACCTTCGTCTGGATCGCCGTGATGGGTCAGTGGAAATGGGCGATGGAAACGCTGTCGGTCATCGTCGTCGCCGCACCCCTGTCGGTGGTGCTGGGTCTGCTCATGGGGGCTGCGGCATGGCGCTGGCGCTGGGTGGAGCGGGTGCTGAACCCTTTGCTGAACATCGCACAGTCGATGCCGCATTTTGCCTATATGATCCCGGTCGTCGTTTTCATCGGGGTGGGGCCCAAGGCGGGGGCCATCGTGACGATCATCTTTTCGGTGCCGCCCATGATCCGGATGACGATGCTGGGGTTGCGGGCCGTGTCGCCCGAGATCATCGAGAGCGGCAAGATGTGCGGCGCGACGCGCTGGCAGTTGATGACACGGGTGAGATTACCTGCGGCGCGGACAGAACTGCTGATCGGCGTCAATCAGGTGATCATGCAGAGCCTTGCCATGGTCGTGCTTGCGTCTTTCATCGGCATGCCCGGGCTGGGGCAAAAGCTCCTGCAATTGCTGCAGGCGCTGAAGATCGGCCTGTCGGTGGAGATCGGCGTGACCATCGTCCTGCTGGCTGTGGTGCTGGACCGGGTATCGAAAGCTTGGGCGCATCGGCAGCCCGTCCATCACGAGGCGGGCGCGTCTTTTGCGGCGCGCCACCGTATGCTGCTGATCTGGTGCGGTGTTGTGCTGGCGGGGGCCGTGCTGGCGCAGGTCCATCCTTACTTCGTTGAGGTGGAACGCAAGCAAGCGCTCAGCCTTGCCGGACCCATCGATGCCGCCGTCAACGGGTTCATCGATCTGATTTCTCCGGTCACGGATTGGCTGCGCTGGTTCCTGATCACGTGGGTCTTGATCCCGCTTCGTGACGGCTTCCTCGCCCTGCCTGTGCTGGCCGTGCTGACCTTCCTTGCGGCGGTCGGATGGCGGATCGGGGGGCAGCGGTCCGCGCTGGTCTGTCTGGCCTTCTTCCTGCCGATCGCCCTGTCGGGCTGGTGGGACCGGGCGATGATCACGGTCTATATGGTGGTCGTGTCAGTGGCGCTGGCGCTGGCCGTGGGGTTGCCGCTGGGCATCTTCGGCGCGGCGCAGCCCAAGCGGGCGGCACGGGTTCTGCTGGTCTGCGACACGCTTCAGACCTTTCCAAGCTTCATCTACCTGATCCCGGTGATCATGCTGTTCGGCGTGAACGATGTCGCGGTGGTCGCGGCGGTGATGGTCTTCGCCACAGTGCCCATAGTGCGCTATACGATCGAGGGCCTGCGCAATGTGCCGCCCGAAGTGATCGAGGCGGCCGAGATGTCGGGAGCGAACCGGCATCAGCTTTTGTGGCGGGTGAAGGTGCCGCTTGCGGTGCCAACGCTGCTGGTCGGGGCGAACCAGTCGGTGATGTTCGCGCTGTTCATGGTCATCATCGCGGCCTTTATCGGCACGCAGGACCTTGGGCAGGAAATGCAGCGCGCGCTTTCGACAACCGATGTGGGCAAAGGGCTCACCCTCGGTTTTGCCGTCGCTTTCCTTGGACTGATGGTGGATCACCTGCTGCTGACATGGTCACGCGAGCGCAGCGCGCTTCTGAGAACCTGAGAGACGGAAGCGGTGGAGATGGCTGGTCTTTCGGCAAACGGACGGACGGTGCCGATCTTCCTGCGGAGAAGCTGCGGGGGCTTTCGCCTCGTTAAGCGCGTCCCGGACGGGAGCAGAGTGGGCTTTAGCAACCGTTCAGGACAGATGAGGGGAAGGCGACCGGCTTGTCCGTTCATGAAGGGCCTCTGGCCGAGGTCCCGGCTTATGGTCCAAGGGAGCATGGCCAGTGCTTGTTGTCCTCGACCTGAGCGACTTCGATTGTCGCATGTCCGAGCGGATGTGCCCGCGTTGAGCGCAGGACGGTGCCGTGCAGAGGCTGCAGCGGGTGTTGCGTGTTAGCGGTTGCGCTAGCGTCTTGTCATCCCTTGGTTCCCCCAAGCCTTTGAAGCATCGGGCACCGATCTTGAACCCGCGTTTGCGGCTCTGCCGGAAGGACGGCGCGCCGCCGAGATGGGCAGCGCGCCGTATATTCTGTCTAGAACAGGAAGTCGTCCTGTGTCAGTGCGGAAAGGTTAACCCCCTGAAGGGTGATCGTATTGAGACCGTCAGTGATGACGGCATTTCCGCCCACGTTGCTGAGATGATTGGCCTGAAGATCCGCCCAACTGACGATGTTGGTTAGGGCACTCAGATCGATCATTTCACCCGCCACTCCGGCGTCGAAGCCGCTGATGACGTCACGACCAAAGCCATCGGTAAAGACGAAGCGATCCGCGCCCAGTCCCCCCGTCAGGCTGTCGTTTCCTGTTCCGCCGTCGAGTGTGTCATCTCCGGCCCCGCCACCCAGCGTGTCATTGCCGCCACCGCCGTTGAGGATGTTGGCCCCGGCATTCCCGGTGATGGTTTGCGCCAGACCGTTGCCGGTTAGGTTGATGGCCGTCGTGGCAAGCGCATCGGTCGTTGCCAGGGTCTCGATGTCGTCATCGGCGGCGAGCACAAAGCTGACAGAAGCGAACACCCTGTCTGCAGTGCCGTTGCCGCAGACGTTGCCCCCAATCTTTATCCAGCGTGAGCGAGACTCCGGGTTTGAGTTTTGCCTGTTTGTGTGGGTTGGGCAACGGGGGCTGGCGCGGAGCTTTGCGGGTTGCGCAGCGTCAGGCCCCGTTGCGGGGTGAAGGTTTGGGCGAACTCGGCTGGCGTCTGCCAGCCAAGGCGCGAGTGCGGGCGTTCGGTGTTGTAGTCCGAGCGCCAGGCCGCGAGCGTGGCGCGGGCGTGGCTCAGGGACGGGAACAGCGTTTCGTTCAAAAGCTCGTCGCGTAGCCTTCCGTTGAAGCTCTCGATGAAGTCGTTTTGGGTCGGCTTGCCGGGCGCGATGTAGTGCCAGTCGATCTTGCGATCGTCAGCGAAGGTCAAGATGGCGTTCGACGTAAACTCGGTCCCGTTGTCGCTGACCACGGTTCCGGGCTTGCCGCGCACATCGAACAGCGTTGCCAGTTCCCGCGCGACCCTCGCACCGGACAGCGATGTGTCGGCAATCAGGGCAAGGCACTCCCGCGTGCAGTCATCGACCACAGTCAACACGCGGAAGCGGCGGCCATTGGTCAGCTGGTCGGAGACGAAGTCCAGTGACCAGCGCTGGTTCGGCATCAGCGGCAGCGTCATCGGGGCTCGCGTGCCGATGGCCCGCTTGCGCCCGCCACGGCGGCGGACATGCCGCCGCTCCTCGCGATAGATCCGGAACAGGCGCTTGTGGTTCACCTCATGCCCCTCGCGGCGCAAGAACACGTGCAGCCGCCGATAGCCGAACCGGCGGCGCACCCGCGCCAGTTCCTTCAGCCGCTCGCGCAGCACCGGATCGTCCTGCCGGATCGCCTCATACCGCATGGTCATCCGGCAACAGCCGATCACCCGGCACGCCCGCCGTTCGCTCATCCCGTGCCCCGCCACCAGATGTGCGACCGCTTGCCGCTTCGCGGCGGGCGCTACCACTTTTTTCCCAGGAGATCTTTCAGCGCCGCATTGTCGAGCATCGCATCGGCCAGCAGCCGTTTCAGGCGAGCGTTCTCATCCTCGAGTCCCTTCAGGCGCTTGGCCTCGCTGACGTCCATGCCGCCATACTTGGCCTTCCACTTGTAGACGGTCGCATCGCTGACGCCGTGCTTGCGGCACAGATCGGCGACGGAAACGCCGTTCGGCATGGCGCTCGAACCAATGGCGCTGCCATGCCTCACCATGCTCCTTCAGAATGCCGATGATCTGGTCTTCGGTGAACCTGCTGCGCTTCATCTCTGGTCCTCTCGGTTGGGCCAGAGTCTACCTCAAACTGGATTAGGCGCAGGGGGCAACGTCACAACTATAGGATTCTGGATATCCGCATTCGCATGCGGCTCTGGGGCTTTGCCCGCTGCTGTGACGAGCGCGTCCGCACCCGTCGCAACGAGGTGTGGAACGCGCCTGATTGTCGGCTGTCGGGTCATCGGCGCTCGTGTCATGCGTGTTGGGATGCGAGCGCAGGTCGCAGGGACTGTTGCGTCGGCTGGGCGGGGCAGGGGCGAGGCGACAGGTTTGGGCGCCTTTTGAGCGATCTGAGGAACCGGAGGCTCAGGCAGGGCGGTTGGGGCTCCGGTTGCCTTGCGGTTGGGGTCGGGGAAGATGCGGGCGTGCCGGGTTGGCGCGATCGGTCTGATTGCGTCTGGCAATCCATGAGCGTCCGTGATCGGGGGGCGCTGCCTCCGGTAGCGTGTGCTTTTTTCGGTCTTTGCCTTTGGGCGGGGCGGGGTGTCGACGGGGGCGGATCGGGGTGCCTTGTGGCGGTCGAGGTCGGGTGACGGATCCGCGCGGCCATTCGGCAACGACCGCCTGGAAGGCACCGCCCGGCGGGCCTTCGGAAGTGTGTCAGAATTTTGACGAAAAAATGTCCGAACCCATGCTTTCTGCCATTTTTGCTAACGCAGGTTAACGTCGCCCAAATGGCCATAACTTATCCGTGGCGAAGGATGTTCTGGTGAATTGAAGCGGTATTTCAAGTGAATGGCCCGAAGAGTTTCGGTTCCCGACTTATTTCCAGTGTGACGGGTCACCGCCGATAAAAGCGGAATTTGGAATGAATGATATCTCTGGGATTCTGCCAATCTCTGGGGACTGTCGCCGCCTGCTCTCCTGAATGCCTGAAATAGCGCAACTACGGGGGAAGAATTGAATAAGCTCAATGACAAACTGGTAAGCCTCGTTATCCCAGCTAAAAACGAGGCATCGAACCTTCCTTATGTTTTATCCCGCATACCGGATTGGGTTCACGAAGTCATTCTTGTCGACGGTAATTCGACCGATTCCACCGTTGAAGTGGCAAAATCCTTGCGGCCTGACATCAAGGTGGTCGGACAGGATCGCCGGGGAAAAGGCGCCGCATTGCGCAGCGGTTTTGCGGCCTGCGAAGGCGATATCATCGTGATGATCGATGCGGATGGGTCGATGGACCCGAGCGAATTGCCCGCCTATATCGGCGCGCTTCTGGCCGGGGCGGATTTCGTAAAGGGCTCGCGCTTCATGCAGGGAGGGCGGACCAATGACATGGAATGGTACCGCCGCTTTGGAAACTGGTGTTTCGTCAAGCTTGTGACCCTGCGCTTTGGTGGCCGCTTCAGCGACCTGTGCTATGGCTATATCGGGTTCTGGAGATCGGCCCTGTCGCGCATGTCGCTGGAACGGGATGACGGTTTCGAGATCGAGACCAGCATGAACGTGCAGGCTTTGACCACGGGCATGGTGATCCACGAGGTACCCAGCATTGAGGCGCCACGTATCCACGGGGTGAGCAACTTGCGCACCATTCCGGACGGCTGGCGCGTTCTGAAGACGATCATCCGCCTTGGACTGGCGCGGACAGATGCCTTCGTGGGCGAGGGGTTGCGTCAGGAACGCCTGAAGCACTGACACCCCCCGGGTCGCGGCTGCTTGCCCTGTCCATCACCGTTCTGAATTGCGGAAAGAACTGCCCATGTCGGTCTCACTCGTCATTTGCGCCTATTCTTCGAAGCGGCTGGACAGATTGGAGGCGGCGATACGCTCTGGGCTGGATCAGGATCTGGCCGATGTCGAGGTGATCGTCGTCATCGATCACAACCCCGAGCTTCTGGGCGTCGTTTCAGGCAGGTTTCCACAGGTGCGGGTCGTCGCCAATCAGGGTCTGCGTGGCCTTTCGGATGCGCGCAACACCGGGGTGGCGCTGGCGCGCAAGGATGTCGTGGCCTTTCTGGATGACGATGCGGTGGCAGAGGTCGATTGGCTGACACGCCTCATGGCCCATTATGCCGATCCGGCGGTGATGGCAGTGGGTGGCGGGATCGTTCCTGAGTGGCCGGGGGCGCGGCCCGGTTGGTTTCCGCCGGAATTCGACTGGGTCATCGGCTGTAGCTATAGGGGGCTGCCCGAGAGGGTGGCGCCGGCGCGCAACCTGATCGGCTGCAACATGTCGGTACGCCGTCTGTGCCTTGACGCGGTCGGCGGGTTCAAGACCAGTCTCGGACGGGTGGCGGACAACGCAGCTGGCTGCGAAGAGACGGAGTTTTTCATCCGTTTGAAGGCGCGCTTACCGGGGGCCATCATCCTTTTGGACCCTTCGGCGCGTGTGTACCATTTCATTTCGGAAGACCGGACGGGTTGGGCCTATTTCGCGGGTCGATGCCGGTCCGAGGGGCGCGGCAAGGCGGTGATGGCGCACCTGGTCGAGGGGGCGCAGCATCTGACGAGCGAAAGCGCCTATGTCCGGCGGGTCTTGCCGCTGGCGGTTCTGCGGGGCTTTGGCGATGCCGCGCGGGGTGACCTTGGCGGGCTGGCACGGAGTGCGGCGACGCTTGCGGGATTGGGCATCACAACGGCGGCATATGTCGGGCAGCGCTTGCGCTTGCGCCGCGCGGCGCGGCGGGAGGTGCCGGAGTTTGCGCCGATCCGCATCGTCGATGCCGATCTGGCGGCGGGGCTGCCGGATCTGCAACGGACCGATCCCTTGACGGGGCAGGTCCATGGGGCGGCCTGGTGTCTGATCCGTGATAGCGGGCAGCCGGTGAAGATCATGGACGTGCCGCTGGAGCGGGAGATACTGTCTGCGGAGGCCTTTCATACCCTTGTGATGGCGGATCGGCAGGATCGCCCACCCCCGCCCATAGCGCCCGCGATGGGGCCGAAGGCACCGCATGTGACGGTGGTGATCGCGACCCGCGACCGTGCCGAAAGTCTTAAGCTATGCCTTGAGTCCCTGCTGGTGCAGACCTACCGGGATATGGACATCGTGGTCGTCGACAATGCGCCGTCTTCTTCGGAGACCTTCGACCTGATCGAGAAGGTCTATGCGCCCTCGGCAAGGGTGACCTATGTGCTGGAGGAAAGGGCGGGGCTAGCGCGGGCCCATAATGCGGGTGTCGCAGCGGCGAGCGGCGAGATCATTGCCTTCACCGATGATGACGTGATCGTCGATCCGTCTTGGGTCGCGTCAATTGCGGCCAATTTCGCGCTGTCGGAGCGGATCGGATGTGTCACCGGGCTGATCCTTCCGGCCGAGCTTGACACGCGGGCGCAGGTCTGGACCGAGCGTCATGGCGGCTTTGGCAAGGGGCTTGCGCGCAAGGTCTTCGATCCCCGACAGGGCCATCGCTATGGACCACTGTTTCCCTATGCGGCGGGGGCTTTCGGTTCCGGGGCGAATATGGCCTTCCGGCGCGAAACGCTGGCGCGGATGGGGGGCTTTGATGCAGCGCTGGGCGCGGGGACACTTGCCCGGGGTGGGGATGATCTGGCCGGGTTCTTCGCGGCGCTGCAGGCGGGATATCAGATCGTCTACGAACCGGGCGCGATCGTCTGGCATCACCACCGCAGGAGCGAAGAGGGCATGCGGCGTCAGGCCTATGGCTATGGCGTCGGGCTGGGGGCCTATCTGACCAAGCTGGTGATCGATGACCCGGCACGGATCGGCACCTTTCTGCGCAGGTTTCCCGCCGCCTTCCGGCATCTCTTCTCGCGCAGGTCCGGCAAGCTTGACCGACTGCCCGCCGATTATCCACGCCGCCTAGTCTGGAGCGAGCGCTGGGGCATCGTGATGGGCGTGCCGGGCTATCTGCGCAGCCGGGCTGCGCTGCGGCGCGAGCGGGCGAGGCTGAACGCCGCCCGGACGGCGAAATCGTTCGACATCTGATCCGTCGGAGTGACCGGCCATGACCCCTGTTTCCATCCTGATGTATCACTCCGTCGGCGCGCGGCAGAACCCCGCCTATGACCGATGGTGCGTGTCGCCGCAGAGGTTCCGCGACCAGATGTCGGCCTTGGCCGAAAGCGGCTATGCGGTGCTGACTACGGGCGAGTATGTCGATCGTTTGGCATCGGGCGCCGCGCTTCCCGACAGGTTCGTGGTGCTGACCTTCGATGACGGATTGCAGGATTTTCTGACCGGCGCGGCCCCCATTCTGGGCCGGTTCGGGTTTCCGGCCACGGTCTATGTCGTGGCGGGGCGGGTCGGATTGACGAGCCGCTGGCTTGCGCCCCTTGGCGAAGGGCATCGCCCGATGCTGACGACCGATGAGTTGCGCCAGCTGGCCCGTTCGGGGATCGAGATTGGCGGCCATACGATGACGCATCCGGAGCTGGACATCCTCGATCCCGCGCGGGCGATGGCCGAGATCGGCGGCAGTCGGCGCGTGCTGGAGGACATACTCGGGTCACCGGTCCGCTCTTTCGCCTATCCGCACGGCTACAATTCGGCACGGACCCGGGCCATCGTCGAGAGGGCGGGCTATCAGTCGGCAGTGCGGGTCCGGCATGCGCATTCCGAACGGAGCGAGTGTCGCTTCGGGCTGTCGCGTCTGATCATCACGGAAGACCTTGATCCCCAACGGTTCATGCGGCTGATCGGCGGGCCAGAACGGGTGGTCGCGCCGCCGCAGGACAGGCTGATTGCCGATCTCTGGCGATCGACGCGGCGGTTGCGCCATTGGCGCGACCAGCGCGCCTTGGCCGGATAGCGTGGGCGGGGGCAGAGCATGATGGGCATCCGCAAGGCCGGTCTTCTGCGTCGATCCCGGGGAGGGCGACCGCTCTGGCGGTTCAGCGTCGGACCCTTGCGCCGCATCTCGACCTGCGGCATCGCGAGGAGGGGCAGATGGCAAAGCGCTTGAATGTCCTTGCGACAGGAGGTGCGGGTTTCATCGGGTCGCATGTGGTGGTGGAACTGATCGCGGCGGGCCATGGTGTCGTGATCCTCGACAATTTCGAGAACGCCGCTCCGGATGTGCCCGCACGCCTTGGGCGCATCACGGGGGTGAATATCCCGACCATCCGCGCCGATGTGCGGGATAAGGAAATGGTCCGGCGTGCGCTGGGCCGCCATGGCATCGACGCTGTCATCCACCTGGCCGGGAAGAAGGCGGTGGGGGAGGCGGTCGCGCAGCCGCTTCTCTACTACGATGCCAATCTCGGAGGCGGCGTCGCCCTGCTGGAGGCGATGCAGGAGAGCGGGGTCGGAAAGCTGCTTTTCTCGTCATCCGCCACGGTCTACGGCCCCGGCGCAGCCCCGATGGACGAGGACCATCCGGTCGCGCCGTCCAATCCCTATGGGCGCACGAAGCTGATGCTGGAAGAGATCATAACGGATGCGGTGGCGGCGGGGGCGATCGAAAGCGCGATCTCGCTGCGCTATTTCAACCCGGCAGGGGCGCATCCGTCGGGCCTGATCGGAGAGGATCCGCGCGGGACGCCGAACAACCTGTTTCCTTTCATCGCCCAGACGGCGGCTGGTCGGCATGCGAAGGTCCGGGTCTTTGGCGACGATTACGACACACCCGATGGCACGGGGGTGCGCGATTACATCCATGTCGTCGATCTGGCGCGGGGGCATGTCGCTGCCCTGTCGCATCTGATGGCGGCAGGGATGCCGCAAGAGCATGAGAGGTTTAATCTGGGCACGGGGCGGGGCTATAGCGTCAAGGAGGCGCTGACCACCTTTTCCCGGGCCTGCGGGTTTCAGGTTCCCTATGAGATCGTCGCGCGCCGCGCGGGGGATGTGGCGACCTGTGTCGCCTGTCCGGATCGGGCGGCGCGGGTGCTGGGATGGCGCGCCGAGATGACGCTGGAGCAGATGTGCGCGGATCATCTGGCATTCCAGCGCGAGGTCGCCTAGCGGGGCGCGGTCTTTCCGCCTTGCGCGCTGGGCGCAGGCTGAACATGTCACGGATTGGCGGAGACGACGCCTTCGGGCGGGCCAGAGATGAAGCGTGATGCCCGGAAGATGCGCGCGTCCTTGTTGGCATAGACCAGCAGAAAATCGGGCGATGACATCAGGTCGAGCGCAAGCTGGTCGAGCGATCCCTTGGGCATGACGCCCAGCGCCTCGACATAGGCTTGCTGGCTGCGGGTGAGGATGACGTAGCCATCCTGCCATTGTGGCGCCGAGAACCAGCGGCTCAGGATGCGCGCCGGATCGGCAAGGATCTCGACTCGCTCTGCGCCAGATTCGTTGGCGATGGGCAGGTAGGTGAAGTTTTCGTAATTCATGAATTGCGAGGGGTAGCTGCGCGCGGCTTCGACGAGCAGGGTGTCGGGCTGGCTTCGGCCGTAGAGCCAGAGGGATGCGGCGACTTCGTCTGGCGTGAAGCGGTACTGTCGATCCTTGCCGTTGTTGGCCAGCAGGAAGCCAAGGATCAGAAGCCCCGACAGAAGGCCGAAGGCAAGGGCGGTGGCCGCACCCGTGCCTTTGCGCGTGGAGGGAAAGAACAGGGCGGCGCAGAAGAAGGCGAGGAAGGGCAGGGCGAAGAAGAAGACCCGGAAGACCGCCTCGCCACCGTAGGAGGTTGCGCCGAGGGTCAAGGTTGGGGCGATCAGAAGGGCGCAGACGACCCCGTCGCGAGCACCAAGCTGGAGCCGCCTGATCCAGCCCAGCGCCCCAAGCAGGACGACCCCGGCGGTCAGGGCGCGGCCCGCCCAGACCACCACGGCGACACCCGTGTCCACCGTCGAGGTATCGACGAGCGTATCCGTTAGATCGGCCACCGTCTGACCGAGCTGCGCCACCTCGTCGGGCAGATAGATGGCGGTGAAGGGCGCGGCGGGATAGAGCACCCAATAGACCATGAAAAGCCCCGCCATGACGGGAATGGCGAGGCCGAGCGGCGTCACGACGGCAAGGCTGAAGAGGGAGAAGACAAGGATCAGCGGCGTGAGTTGATGCGACGAGGCGACGTAGAGAAGCGCAAGGACGAGGAGGAGGACAGCGCCGATCCGCGTCAGGGTCGAGGGCTTTCGTTCAGGCGGCAGGGGCTGCCCGATCCAGTGTCGAATACGCCCGATCCGCTGGCCGAGGGAGGAGAGGGCAAAACTGCCTGCGGGCATCAGTGGGCCGAGGCAGAGGAGCAGGATCAGCAGGTAAAACGCATAGGCGACGGCCTGTGGAGAGAAGTAGTCCTGCCCCACCCAGTTTGCGCAGATGAAGACCCAGATCGCGGCATGGATGAGACGGTCATCCATGGTGAAGCGCCGGTAAAGTCCCTTGAGAAGGAAGAGATAGGCGATGTTCGCGAAGACCGAGAAAAAGCGCGCGGCATTCGCGATCTCGATCGGGCCGAATTGAAGCCATGTGGACAGGCGGGCAAAGACCAGAAAAAAGCCCGGCCAATTGTGATAGGCGCCGAGAAAGGCGATGCTGCGGTCCAAATCGCCATGGCGCTGGATGTAGTCGATGATGCCGATGTGCTTCCATGACCAGGAATAGCGCAGGGTGCCGTAGACGATGGGCGGCGTCGCGTGCAGCATCAGGATCAAGACGAGCAGCGCCGCGATCCGAAGTCCGTTCGAGCAGTACGGATGGGCAAGGCTGAGGGCGAAGCTGACCGACAGAAGGCCGAGGGCAACGGCAAAGTGCCATGGCAGGATGGCGATAATGCCAAAATCGGTGATCGCGTCGGGCGGCATCAGGGGTAGGCTTGCGATCCAGAGCAGGACCGATGCTGCGAGGCCCATCACGACAACCGTGTGTGTGATCCACAGGGAGGGCAGGCGCTGTCCTGTGGGGGCGTCAGGATGTGGAGTCATTTTGCGACCTGCCGGGCGCCGCGCAAGACCGCCGCCAAGACGAGATCAACGTTCAAGGCCATCCAGAACCTGCGCGATGCGGCATGTTCCGTCTGCCCGATGACCATGGCGACATGCCTGAGCCATGTCAGAAGGAGGATCCCGCGCCAGAGCTCGGGGTCGTTTTCCGTGCCGAACGCGTTCTGCAGGCCCGCTTCGGCGAAGAGGACCGTTTCTTCCGCCGCCCACTGCCCTTGACCAAGCAGGGTTCGCACGACCGGACCGTATTCCTCGCCGCTGCGGTCCATTCGGACGGTGAGGGCGAGTTGGCAGGCATCGAGAGCGGCAAGAGAGTCCATCCGGCAGGTGTCCCAGTCGATCAGGCCGCTAAGCCGCAGGGTGGCATCTTCTGAAGGGTCGGTAAGGAAGAAAAGGTTGCCGAGCCAGATGTCGCCATGGCCAAGGCCGAGAGGCGCCGTGCGGCCGAGAAAGACCTTGCGCAATTCGGCGCGGAGGAGGGGGAGGGCGGCCCTTTTGTCGCGGCTGGGGCTGTCATCGGCGGCAGCGATGGCCGCGATCGGGTCATCGATCCATTGGCGCGCCCAGTCATCGGTGATCACAGTGGGTTTCGCGGTGCGGCGGTGCATATCGGCCAATGTTGCGATGACGGTGGCCATGGTGGCGGTCATGCCTTTGCCCTGCCGTGGGAGCTTGCGCCCCTCGATGCCTGGTACAGCCGTCTCGGCGGTGCAAAAGCAGGGGCCCCAACGTTCTGCGAGGAGGACAGTGGGCAGAAGGGCAGAATGGGGGGCAAGCCTTGCATCGGAGGCCAAGGATTGCAGCGTCGCTGCATTGCGCTGTAGCGCGGCGATGCCGTTCTCGCTGGCCGAGAACTTGAGGACAGCGCGCGGCGTGGTGTCGGTTGAGTCTGGGTTCTGCAGCAGCAGGACGGCGACGTCGGTGAGGGAGCCTTTAACGAGGACGGGCGTCAAGCCACGCAGGCTGGAGCGGCTGAGGCCGTCGATGACCTCGGGCGGAATGGTCTGGGCCTGCTTGCGGCTGGCGGGGCGGGGCAGGGATGCGGCCAGCCGCAGACCGGACCCGGCGAGCGACAGCGCCCAGTCGACAAGGCCGATCCGGCCATCGGCTAGGACGACGCGCAGGACGATGCCAGCACAGACCGCCGTATGTGCGACGAGCCAGCCCAAGGCGACGCCCGGCGCGCCGAGACTGCCGACCAGCGCCGTGCTCACCGCCGCGAAGACCGCAAGCGTGCAGACCTGGACGATCGCAACGGTTCTGGTCCGTCGCCGGACGCGGGCGGCGGCACAATAGAGCGTGGTCACGGACCATGGCAGGCAGGACAGGGCCAGCAGCCGGAGGAGAGGGGTGCCCTCATCGACATAGGCCGGGCCGAAGAGGCCCATGATCTGCGGCGCGAAGGCCAGCATGACGGCGACCGCCCCTGCGATAAGCGCGAGCGTATGGCTGAGACTGTCGGAAATGAGCCGGTGCAGACGGAGGGGATGGGTCGCGCCTTCTGCGACGAGTGAGGTGCTCATCGCGCGACCGACGAGGTAGATCGAATAGGCGAAACTCCATGCCAGATGATAGGCTGCCGTCGCCTCGACCCCGACGGTGCCCGTGATCATCAACGGGGCAAGGCCGAAGGCGGCGCCGAGTGCGAGGCTGCCAAGGAAATCCCAGCGCCAAAACTGGCTTGCGGTCCGCAGGTCAAGGGGGCGATGCGGTGCCTCGGGCGGCAGGGTGCCGACATGGCGACGGATCAGAAGGTTGACCGCGACCACGATGGGCAGCAGCGGGACTGTCCATGCGAAGAAGATGCCCAGCGGCGGTGAAAGGGCAAAAGCCGCAAAACCCAGAAGAAGCCCGATCTTGACCAGCGCGTAGACCGTGTTCGAGCCGGTCACCAGCGTCGCCCGGCGCAGGCCCGCAAGGACGGCATCCTGAAGGGCGAAGATCGTCCACAGAACCGTCGCAGCGACGAAGAGCAGCATCATGCCCCAGTTGGCGCCGATCACCTTTAACGGTTCTGCGACGATCCCGACGCCTGACGCGAAAAACAGCGCGCCGAGGGCGGAGACCAGTCCTGCCGTGGCGTAGGTCTTGGCGATCAGACGCCCCGCGCCAGAGCCAGAGCCGGGGATAAAGCGCGTCAGGAAGGAACTGAGATTCATCTGCGAGAAGTAACTGATCGTCGTCATGGACGAGATCAGGGCCGCTGCGAGGCCGACCTGTTCCTGGCTGTAGAGGCGGGTCGCGACCATCCAGAAGAGGATGCCCAGAAGGGCGGTCAGCCCGGCATTGAGCACGAGTGCGTAGCCGTTCAAAAGGAGCGGGGCGATGGCCGGGATCTGGACGCGGGAAAGCCTCATGCGATCTGTGCTCCACGTGCGATATCCGGGCGTGCCGCGCCCCGGGGGACGAGGGTCAGGGGCGTTGCCAAGCGCGGACGTAGTCGATCAGGAACCGGGCGGGAAACGGTGTCGTCCTGTCCGGGCTTCCCGGCCATGTGCCGCCCACGGCGAGGTTGATCAGAAGATACATCGGTTCATTCGGTACCTCGTCCGGTTCCGCGTGACGCCAGACTTCCTTGCCGTCGAGATACCAGACGATGCGATCAGGCGACCAGTCGACCCCGTAGACATGCCAGCCTGCAGAGAGGTCGGTTGTCACGACATCGTGGCCTTCGCTTTTCTTGCGACCGTTTGCATCGGGGTGGTGGAAATGCATCTCTAGCCGCGAGGGATCATGGCCGAGCACTTCCATGATGTCGATCTCAGGCAGCGAGTCATGGCTTGATGGCAGCATCCAGAAGGCGGGCCAGAGGCCTTGACCGGCCGGGATTTTGGCGCGGATCTCGAAGAAGCCGTAGGTGGCCTCGAATCCGGTTTCGGATCGGTGATCGCCGTAGTAGCGGCCCGTCGTCACGATGCCGGAGGTGTAGTTGAACCTGCGCCCCTTCCAGCCGATCACCTTTTCGGGCCGCGCGGTCAGGACGAGCTTTCCATCCTCGATGGTGACATTATCGGGCTGGTACCATTGCAGTTCCTTGGAACTCAGGTTCGTGCAGCCGTTCTTGTCCCACCAGTAGCAGGTGGTCCACACGTCCTTGTTCAGGCTGGGTGCATCGAAATCCTCGTTGAAGACGAGAACGAAGGGATCGTCGCGACCGAGCGGTCCGGGGAGTTGCTCGGCCATGCCGGGCCCGATGGCCGCCTGAAGGGCGCAAAGAAGTGTGAGGGCGGCAACAACCCGGGGGGCTGGAGCGACATGGGGCGGTTTGCGGCTGTCAGACATCGCGGAACCCGATGACCCGTTTCGCGATGGCGCGCAGCTTCTGGTCGGCCGACAGGATCGGAAGACGTTCGTGCCGGAACTCCGCATAGGGGTATCCGACCGCGCCGAACTGCGTCTTGAAGGCGGCAAGGGAGGTGGACGCGCCCGATTCACCCATGTGGTACATCCGGCATTGTCTTTCGCAAGCCTCGCGGATGGCCGTCACATGGAGAAGGGCGTTGGCCCCGCTGTTGCCGACGGCCTGTTCATCCATCGCACCGCGCGTGTAGTGCGCGTTGCGGCCGTAGAGGACGACGATCCCCGCGATCGCCTTGCCGTCCTTGCGAGCGATCGTCACCCGCATGAGATCCGCGCACAATCGTGCCATTTCTAGGAACTTTTGCCTCGGATCCCGCATGTGGCCCCGCAGCGAGGCGAGCCATCGAAATTCGTTCTGCTTCCGAGCCCATCTGAGGATCGACAGGCGAAACAGGGCATCGAATTCGGTCACGATATCCGCGCTTGACCCGGTTTCGACAGTGATGCCGTTCTTTTCCGCCTTGCGTGCCAAAGTGCGGATCCTTCCGGGGAACCTGTGCGACCAGACTTCGTCGAAGCCGCCGGCGAGATCCAGAACATGAGCATTGCGGGGCAGGGCGACCCAGCGGGTGTTCGCGGCGGCCTCGGCCCAGATGTCGGCGCTGACCGGGTTGGGACGGATCTGGATGGCGGCACCCGGCAGGCGGGCGCAATCGTCGAGCACGGCCTGCAGATGACCGGCCCCAAGCGGGCGAGTGGACACCGGGCCGCCGAAGCCCCAGGCCGCTGGCGGCGATCTTAGGATCCGTAGCGGATTGCGGTTGCTGCCTTTCGAAAACAAAGAAATGGCTGCTTCGATTCCGTCGGAAAAGAGATATTTGCGGCGCTGCATTTCATATCCGCCTGTTTTGCAAATCGCATTTGCCCAAGCATGGGATTGCGAGGGCATCGCATCTTTATCGGAATTATAGATTCGGTCCCAATCCGCGACCGAGCATTGCGGCGTTACTTCGGAAAGAAACAGATCAGCCGACTGCATTTCTCATTTGCCCATATGAGCGGATCAAGCCCGCGGGTGATCCGATCGAAACATTCGACGCCATCGGCTGCCCGTGTTAAGAATCACACGAGCTTGCCGCATCCGTGGTTTGCAAGTTGCACGATCATCAGGACCCGTGCTTGCGCTTAGGTCAAAATGTCTTCGATCGATAAAACACCGAAGATCGAGGGGCCGGACCTTTTGGGGCCGGGACACTATCACAATTGGCACGACAGTTTGAAATCAAGCGTAATCATGGCCGCCATTGCCTTGTCAATCGGGAGCATGGCACCAATTGCCGCAGCAGCGGATATCGTCGTGTTAGAAACGGTCGAGGATCGGCGGGTCGCCACTCTTCTTGAGACGCATTTCAGCCTGCCTCTGGTTCTGGGGAAAGTTGGCCTGACCGCAGCCGAGACGGACGCCATGGTCGCCGCCGAGGTGACGCGGCTGACCGCCCTCATGACGGCGCAGGGGTATCTTGAAGCGCGGATCGACATTTCGGGCGGCGCCACGGAAGCGGATCCGCTTCGACTGACGCCCGTTCTCGGTGCCCGCTATAGGATCGGAGAGATCCGGGTCGAAGGGCTGCCGCCGCAGTCGGCCCCGCAGTTGCATGCAGCGCTGGAGGTGCTGCTTTCGAAGCAGGAGGGTAGGACGGCCCTGCGGACCGTCGTGGATGATCTTGGCCGCGGGCTTCTGTTCGAATTACGGCAAGCCTCTTTTGCGGAGGCCGTTCTGCGCGATGCGGACTTCAGCCTTGATCGGGGCGCGGCCAGTGCAGAGCTTGTCCTGAGCGTCGATGCAGGCCCGCCGATGCGGTTCGGGGATGTCGACTTTCGCGGGTCGCTGCGGATGGAGGAAGCCGAGGCGCAGGCCCTTGTTCCCTTTCGACCGGGCGACCCCTACAGCGTCACTTCCGTTGATGCCTTGCGCGGCGCGCTGGACGGGACGGGACTGTTCCGCCGTGTCAGGGTCGAGACGGCGGTCGATCCCGACAAGTCCGGCGTGATCGATCTGTCGGTCCGGCTGTGGGACAAGGCGCAACTGCCCGTGGGCGAGGCCCAGCCGCGCATCCTTCTGGCGACGATCGTTGCTCTGGGGCTGCTTCAGACCGTGCGCATGTCATCGCTGTGGCGGAGGACGGTGCTCCGCCGTCTGCTGATCGTTCCGGCGGTGGTTCTGATCGGTGGATCGGCGCTGGAAGTGGCACAGCGGCTGCACTGGTTCCTGTATCATTAGGGGCCGCAGAGACCTGCCGTGGCGCCGTCAAGTCCGCGGTTGCGCGGATCGGGCCTTTCGAGGTGTTTCCTCGGTCGGCCAGACTTCGAGGAGCCCGCAGAGGATGACCAATGCGCCGCCGACCATCTCGCTGCCCGAGAGCCTTTCGCCTGCGAAGATCGCTGCGGTCATGGCACCGAAGATCACTTCTGTCATGAGAAGGATGCCGACCCTTGCAGGGTCGAGCCGGACGGTGGCCCACATCAGCGCCGCGATGGATGCACCCCACCAGAGTGCCCCCGTCAACAGGACCTGAACCGCGGTCGCAACGATGTCGGAGCCTGCGATGTTGGGCATGGGTTCGAGAAAGGGCGCGAAGAGGAAGGAGGTCAGCGCCGCGCCCAGGGCGAAGAGGAAGGCTGCCGGGGCAGGGGGGATTTGCGATCTCAGGCGCATGCCGGCAGTGGCGAAGGCCCATATCAGGCCACCGATGAAGGCCATCCATTCGCCAAGGCTGCCGGGGACGGGAATACCGCCGTCGCCGCCCAGCATGATGAAAAGGCCCGCTAGGCCGAGTGCGATGGCGATCAGGCGGAGGCGTGGAACCTGCCAGCCGAGGAGGAAGCGGGCGATCAGCACGCTCCAGACCGGGCTGAAGAACCACAGCAAGACGACCAGCGCGACACGGCCATAGAGAAAGCCGATGGAGTAGAGCGCGAAGGCCGCGCCGCCAAGGGCGATGGAGGCGATCCCGATCCTGTCGGCGTCGCGCAGGCTGCCTGTCTGGCGCAGGACGCACGGCAATAGCAGCAGCGCAGCGGCGAGCGTGATCGCCCCGGTTCCCCATGCCCCGTCAAGGCCGAGATCAGCAATGGCGCGGACAGGGACCCAGTAGATGCCCCAGAAGATGCCGGTGACCAGCACGATGGCCGAGGCAAGGAAAGTGGTCCCCATCTGGCTGTCGTCCTTTTCTGGCGGTCCCTTGGGCAGTCTATGCGCTGGACGCGACCGGGCGTCTCGGCGCGCCGACATGTGGTCGTGGAATTCCGACAGATGATCCGGTGCCATGCCGACCGGTCGACGGTTCTTGCTGCCGGGTGGGGCTGAGAAGGTACCAGTCCGGATCTGTCGAGCGGCAGGAGGGCGGGGCTATCTTGATGAATGATTGAGCAGATGCGCCCGCAGGACGGGAGCGAAGGGCCGACGCATCTGTCCGCGCCGCTCCGGCGGCTTGACCGAATCCTTCACGCATGCTTCCTTTAATTGAATAAATGTTCAATCAATAGATCGGGCCGCGTTGCCTTTCTCGTCTGCTTTGGATGGCGGGGAACGGGCCGCATGCGCTGCAACAGGGGAGAAGGCTCATGGACGTCCTTGATCAACTTGCTGCGGTGCGGGAGGGCAAGCTGAGCCGCCGCGCCTTTGGGCGGTCCCTGATGGCGGTGGGGATCAGCCTTGTGTCGATCCCTTTGCTGCCGCGGCGCAGCCTTGCGGCGGCTGAGGATCATGCGACCTATTTCACTTGGGGCGGGTTCGACATCCCCGACTATTTCGATGAGTACGTGGCGAAACGCGGGGAATTGCCCAATTTCGTCACCTATGGATCGGCGGAAGAGGCGCTGCAAAAGCTGCAATCGGGCTTTGTCGCAGATATCGCGCATCCCTGCCTGTCGGATGTGCCGCGCTGGTCCAGCACGGGGCTGTTCCAGCCGGTTGATGTGGCGCGCCTGTCGAACTGGGCGGATGTGATCCCCGAACTCTGGGACGTGCCTTACAACCTGACTGAGGGCAAACCGTGGCTGATCCCCTTCGAATGGGGGCAGACCTCCATCGCCTATCGGACCGATCTGTTCGGGCTGGAGGGGGAAGAGAGCTGGAACATGCTGTGGGACGCGCGGCATGCAGGGCGGCTGGGCAGTCTGGGGGCAGGGGGGGATGTCTGGTGGTGCGCGGCGATCAAGGCGGGTGTGCCTTTCGACCAGATTGGCACCGAAGCGGCCTTTGAGAAGATCTCTGCCGTCTTGAGGGAACAGCGACCGCTGATCCGGATGTATACGGACGACACGACCTCGCTCGACACGGCCTTGGCGGCAGGGGAGATCGTCGCGACGATGGCGTGGAACAGTTCGGTCGTTTCGCTGGCGGCGCAGGGCGTGCCGGTGAAGTTCGCCCGCCCGAAGGAAGGCGCGCTGACCTGGGTCTGCGGGATGATGCTGCATGCTGAAGCACCGAAGATCGACAGCGCCTATGACGTGCTCGACTCCCTCATCAGTGAGGCCGCGGCCGTGTTCAATATGCGCGACTATGGCTATGGTGGGGTGAACCGAAAGGCCTTTGACCAGTTCACCGATGCCGATCTGGAGGTGCTGGGCCTGTCCCGCAACCCGGCAGAGGTGCTGCAGGCCGGACATTTCGGCGTTCCGCAATCGCCCGAATGGGATCGGCGGATGACCGAGACCTGGGAACAGATCAAGCTCGGGTTCTGAGGCCATGCTGTTGAGCCCTGCTGCCAGTGCGCGGCTGTCATGACGCTGGCGGCCAAGTCCCCTGTGCCGCCTGTGCGCCCGGGCGCGGTTCTGCGCTTTCTGCATCGGAATGAGGCGTGGCGCGGTTATTTGCTGATCCTGCCCGCGCTGGGGTTGATGCTGGTGGCGATCCTTTTTCCACTTGGCAGCACGCTTATGATGAGCACGTGGTCGCTGTCGGGTTACGAGATCGCGCGGACGCCCTCGCTGGACAATTATGCGGCCATGCTGGGGCATCCGATGTATGGGGTGCTGATCGGGCGGTCGCTGGAAGTGGCGCTTGTGGCTACGGCCGTGACGGTCGCGCTTTGCTATCCCATGGCCTACTACGTCGCCTTCCATGTGCATCGGCACAAGGCGCTTTGGCTGATGCTGATGACCTTGCCCTTCTGGACAAGCTATCTGCTGCGGGTGTTCGCGTGGAAGGTGGTGTTGGGCTATGAGGGCGTGCTGAACACGGCGCTGGTTGGGTTGGGCGTGGTCGAGAGGCCCATGGCGGCGCTGCTCTACAGCCAGACGGCGGTGACGGTGGTGCTGGCGCATTCTTGGGCGGCTTTTGCGGTTCTCCCGATCTATGTGAGCCTTGAAAAGATCGACCGCACCTATCTGGAGGCGGCGGCGGATCTGGGCGACGGGCCGTGGCGGAGGTTCTGGCGGATCACCTTTCCGCTGTCGCTGCCGGGGGTGGTGGCGGCCTTCTTCCTGATGTTCGTGCCGACCGTGGGAGATTACATCACGCCTGCGATGGTGGGGGGACCGGACGGGATGATGGTGGGCAACCTCATTCAGGCGATGTTCGGGCCGATGAACAACTGGCCCGCCGGGGCGGCGCTGTCGGTCGTGCTGATGGTGACCATCGCGCTGGCGGTGCTGGCCTTCCTGATCGTCGGTCGCCTGGTGCGGAGGGTGTGATGGCGCGGTTCACCAGCTTCCAGCCGCATTCGCGCCCTCTTGCGCTTTATGCCGCGCTGTTTGCGTTGTTCCTCTATCTGCCGATCCTGTTCATCCCGCTGTTTTCGGTGAATGAGGGCGTCTATGTGCGGTTCCCGCTCGAAGGCTTCACGCTGGATTGGTACGCCGATCTGTGGAGCCGGGAGCCGCTGAAGGCCGCCTTCCTGAACAGCCTGAAGGTGGCTGGTTCGGTGGCGGTGCTTTCCACCATCCTTGCGATTCCGGCGGCGATGGCGATTGCGCGCTATAGGATGCCCGGAAAGGGGCCCGTGGTCGGGTTCATGATGCTGCCGCTTGTGCTGCCGGGGCTGATCCTTGGGGTGGCACTGCTGACGCTGCTGAACCGTCTGGGTGTGACGCTGTCGCTGGTGACGGTGGCGATCGGGCATATGGTGATCTGCCTGCCCTATGCGATCAGCGTGCTGCTGCCGCGCCTGATCGGGTTCAACCGGTCGCTTGAGGAAGCCTCTGCCGATCTGGGGGAGAACCCGTGGTGGACCTTTTGGCGTGTCACGTTTCCGGGGATCCTGCCGGGCGTGTTGGCCTGCTTGCTGATGACCTTCACCATCAGCTTTGACGAGTTTTTCATGGCCTTTTTCCTGAGTGGCACGTCCCAGACCTTGCCTATGTACATCTGGGGGCAGTTGCGTTTCCCGCAGGATTTCCCATCGCTGCTGGCACTGTCGACCTTGATCCTTCTGGTGAGTTTTCTGCTGGCCTTCATCAGCCTGCGTCTGGGGCGGGTGGGGCAAGTGACGGCGGAGGGGCTGGCATGATCACGATCCGCAACGTTTCCAAGGCTTTCGGGCGGGTGCAGGCGGTGCAGGACGTGTCGCTGGAGATCGCACGGGGGGAGTTCTTTTCGCTTCTGGGGGCGTCGGGATCGGGGAAGACCACGCTCTTGCGGATGATCGCGGGCTTTGAAGGGGTGAGCGCGGGGCAGATCTTCATCGACGGGCAGGAGATGCAGGACACGCCCCCGCATCGGCGGCCGATCAACATGGTGTTTCAGAGCTATGCGATCTTTCCGCATCTGAATGTGCGCGACAACATCGCCTATGGCCTTCGCCGCCTTGGACTGCCCCGGGCCGAGCAAGACCGGCAGGTGGAGGAGATGCTGGAGTTGATTGCGCTGCCGGGCTACGGCGCGCGCAAGGCGAGCCAGTTGTCGGGCGGTCAGATGCAGCGGGTCGCGCTGGCGCGCGCTTTGATCCTGAAGCCAAAGGTCCTGCTGCTGGACGAGCCGCTGGGGGCACTGGACAAGCAGTTGCGCGAACAGATGCAGCTTGAGTTGCGCGGATTGCAGCGCCGGTTGGGCATCACCTTTGTGCTGGTGACGCATGATCAGGAAGAGGCCTTCACCCTGTCGGACCGTGTCGCGGTGATGGCGCAGGGGGCGGTGGTGCAGGTGGACAGCCCGGCAGGGCTTTATGACCGGCCGCGCAATCGGCAGGTGGCGGCTTTTGTCGGCAACATGAACTTCTTCGAGGCCCGCATGGCCGGGGATGGACGGACGGGGATGGCCGAGATCGCAGGTCTGGGGATGCAGGCGGTGAACGGCGGTTCGGCGCACCGGTCGGAGGGAGAGAGGGTGGTCGCTGCGATCCGTCCCGAAGGGCTGGGCATTGTGATCGCGCCGGATGGGCAGGCCCCTGCCGTTGCTGGACGGATCGTGGCGCGGCAGTATCTGGGCGGGCGGCAGATGCTGCATGTGGCCATTGAGGGGCGGGATGCCCCCGTGGCGGTTGCGGCGCCCGCGCGTCCGGGCGAGGATGACTGGGCGGGAACGGAAGGGCAGGCGGTCTGGCTAACGTGGCGACCGCAGGCCATCAGCATTCTTGATGCGGAGTGAAGCGAGATCAGGCATGACCGAGGACAACACCCCCCCATCGGAGGCCCCCAAGAAACGGCGTGCGCTGGCCAAGGCCGAGCGTCGGCAGAGTCTGATCGATGCGACGATCCTGTCGATCGCGGAATTCGGCCTGTCCGGGACGACCATGGCACGGGTGACCGAGATTGCGGGAAGCTCTCTCGGGTTGGCGAATTTCCATTTCGAAAACAAGGAGCGGTTGTTCGAGGCCGTGCTGCAGTTCCTTGCCGACGAGGAGCGCGCGCTTTGGCAAGGGGCGAATGCGGATGTCACACTGACCCCGGCAGAGCGGCTGATCAGCCTTGTCGATGCCCGCTTTCACCCGCGCAGCTGCGAGCGGAACAAGCTGGCGGTCTGGTTTGCCTTCTGGGGCGATGCGGGCGCGCGCGACATCTATCGCCGCGTGGTGGGCGACATGGACGAGGAACGTCTAGAGGCCACCGTCGCGATCATCGAAAGCCTTGGCCGTGATCCGGATCGCCCGCCAAGGGATGCGCGCCAAACGGCGCTGGGGCTGGAGGCCTTTTATGACGGCCTTTGGCTGAACCATCTTCTTTATCCGTCGGATTTCAAGCGCTTGAGTTGCCGGGAACGGGCCATCGAGCATCTTGCCGCGCTGTTTCCTGCGCATTTCTCCCGCCTGCAGACCGTCGCCGCCCATCCAGCCGAGGGCAAGCGGCCCAGAAGGACCTGACACATGACCCGCGATCCCCGCTATGACATCCTCTTTGAATCGGTCCAGATCGGCCCGGTGCGTACGCGCAACCGCTTCTATCAGGTGCCTCATTGCACCGGGATGGGATGGGTGCGCCCGCGCACGCTGGCCGAGATGCGATCCGTCAAGGCGCAGGGTGGTTGGGGGGTAGTGTGCACCGAGTATTGTTCCATTCATCCGGCGTCGGATGATCAATTGCACATCTCGGCCACGCTTTGGGACGACATGGATATCCGGGCGCATCGGCTGATGACGGACAAAGTGCATGAGCATGGGGCGCTGGCGGGGGCGGAACTGTGGTTCAGCGGGTCGCGCAGTGCCAATCTTGCGACGCGGCTTGTGTCGATGGATGTGGGCGACCGACCCAATGGTGTGGGACATCCCTTTCAGTCGCGGGCGATGGACAAGGAGGATATCCGCAACTTCCGTCGCTGGCATCGCAATGCCGCACTGCGGGCGCGCGAAGCGGGCTTTGACATCGTCTATGTCTATGCCACGCACGGCTATCTGCTGGCGCATTTCCTTGATCCCGAGACGAATACCCGCAGCGACGAATATGGCGGGAGTCTGTTCAACCGCACCCGTCTGGTGCGCGAGCTGATCGAGGAGACGAAGGAGGCCATCGGCGACCGCTGCGCCGTCGCGGTGCGCTTTGCCGCCGATGCCGAGGTGGGCGAGGACGGTCATCCGATATTGGGCGAACGGCAGGAGATGTTCGCGCAAATGGCGGAGCTGCCCGATCTGTGGGACATCAACATCGCCGACTACTCGCTGGAAATGGGGGCGTCGCGCTTCGTCAAGGAGGGCGCGCTAGAGCCCTATATGCGCTGGGTCCGGTCGGTGACGACGAAGCCTGTGGTGACGGTGGGCCGCTTCACCTCGCCCGATACGATGGCGCGGATGGTGAAATCGGGGATCACCGATCTGATCGGGGCGGCGCGGCCATCGATTGCCGATCCCTATATCCCGAAGAAGATCGAGGAGGGGCGGGTCGAGGACATCCGCGAATGCATCGGCTGCAATGTCTGCTATTCGGGCGACAGTCTCGCGCTGCCGATCCGATGCACCCAGAACCCCACGATGGGCGAGGAATGGCGGCGCGGCTGGCATCCCGAGCAGATCGCCCCGCGCGGTTCGGACACGCAGGTGCTGATCGTGGGGGCGGGCCCGGCGGGGCTGGAGGCGGCGCGGGCTTTGGGCGCGCGCGGCTATCGCGTGGCGCTGGCCGAGGCATCGCGCGTGCTGGGCGGGCGGGTGGTGCGCGAAGCGGGCCTGCCGGGGATGCGCGAATACATCCGGGTGCGCGACTGGCGCGAGGGGCAAATCGCCAAGATGCCCAATGTCGAGGTCTATCGCGAGAGCCGCCTGACGGCGCAGGATGTGCGGGAGTTCGGGGCCGATCATGTTGTTATCGCCACGGGGGCGCGCTGGCGGCGCGACCTGTTCACTGGGAAGCGCTTTGCGCCGATTGCCGAAGAGGGCGTGCCTGTCCTGACGCCGGACGACATTATGGACGGGCGGCTGCCCGAGGGGCCCTGCGTCGTCTATGACGCGGATGGCTATTACATGGGCGGGGTCATCGCGGAACGGCTGCGCGCGGCGGGGCTGGAGGTGACGCTGGTCACACCCGCCGATCGCGTGTCGCAATGGGCCGAGAACACGGGCGAGGGGTGGCGCGTGCCGGGCCACCTGATGGCGCAGGGGATCAGCCTTGTCACGGCGAAGGAGCTTGCGTGGTTCGATGGGCAAGCGGTCACCCTGTCTTGCGCCCATTCGGGTGCCGAAAGCCTGCGCCCGGCCAAGGGCCTTGTCCTTGTGGGGCAGCGCGCGCCGGTCGATGATCTTTACACGGACTTGCGTTACGACGCGCAGGGCAACCATGCGGAGCTTCCCTTCACGCTGACCCGGATCGGGGATTGCGAGGCGCCCGCCATCATCGCGGCGGCGACCTATGCCGGTCACCGCTATGCGCAGGAATTGGACCGCGCGGTGGATATGGATCTGCCGATGCAGCATGAGAAGGTAGATGTCGGGTTGGTGCGGCCCTCTGGTTGGGCGCAGGCAGCGAAATGAGACGGCATCGTCTTCATCTGGCGGCTGTGGTCCTGACAGCTGCGGGTCTTGGCATCGTGCTTTCGATGCCGGAGACGCCTGCGGCGGAGCCAGTCGCCTGCGACAGTTGCACTGCCCGTCATCAGCGGCTGGCGCAGGGATCGCTGCAGGGAGAAGCGCCATGAGCAAGTCGCCCGAGACCCCAGTGACGGCAGAGGAACTGGCGGCTGCCTTGCCCCATGTGCTTGCCGCCCCGCGTGAGGAGGGGATTATCACCTTGCTCTGCGCGCGTCCGAAGCCCAATGCGCGGACCTTTCCTGATCATCTGACCTTGACCCGCGCCCATGGCGTGGCAGGTGATTTCGAGATGTCGCGGCCGTGGCTTGTGCTGCCCGACGGCAGCCCCGATCCGCGCAATCAGGTATCGATCGTGCCGTCCCGCGTGCTGGATCTGGTCTGGCGCGAGCGGGACCGCATCGCCCATCCCGGCGACAACATCGCCGTGGATATGGATCTGTCGGAGGCGAACCTGCCGGTGGGCACGCTGCTGCAAGCGGGGACGGCCGTCCTGCGCGTCAGCGACGAACCCAATGACGGTTGCGCCAAGTGGAAGGTGCGCTGCGGACGTGCGGCTTTTGACTGGGTCGCGGCGCGCGCCCATCGGCCGCTGCGGCTGCGTGGATTGTTTTGTTCCATCGAACAGGATGGCGAGGTGCGGCTTGGCGACAGGATCAGACGAGTTGGCAACGGAGTTTCCCATGCGTGACGACACTGCCCCCCGGCGCGGGGGCATCATGCGCATTGATCCGGATGCTGCGCCGCTGGCACCGCTGGACCTTGATCCGGCAGCCTTCCAATCGCCGCTGCCAGTGCAGAATTACCGACTGATCTTCGAAGATGCGTCGATCGGCATGGCCGTCGGCATCTGGGACACCACGACGATGCAGGAGGCCTTTGGCCCCTATCCGGGGGATGAGTTCATCACCGTGCTGGACGGCAGTTTCGCCATCCTCGATGCAGAGGGGAAGGCCGTGGCCGGACGTGCGGGGCAGAGCGCGACTTTCCGCAACGGCATCCCGGTGAGCTGGAAGCAGGAAGGGTATCTGCGCAAGATCTACCTTACCCTGATGGACCCGCAGGCCGAGCCGCCTGAGATCGACAGCGCCGAAGGCGGGGTCACACTGCTGCGCGAAAAGCCCGTCCTTTCCAGCCGTCGGCAGATTGCGGGCGAGACGGGGCAACTCCTCTATCTCAACGATGAGGGCACGATGTCGGTGGAATTGCGGGCCTATGGCGAGACGCTTCAGCCTGCCCTTCTGACGACGGTGCACGAGCTATGCCGCGTGCTGTCGGGCGAGATGGTCCTGACGGACGCACAGGGTCTGGAGCATCGCTTCGTGACAGGCGATCAAGTCTTTCTACCCCGAGGCACGATGGTCGCCCGCGCGATGCGCGAGGGCACGTCAGCCTACCATTTCTTCGTCAAGGCCTGATCCCGGAAGGACCCCGCCATGTCCCGCACCCTGCCTAGCCATGCCCCGGTCGTCATCATTGGCGGCGGAGTCATCGGCACCTCGATCGCCTATCATCTCGGCAAGATGGGGGTGCGCGATGTCGTGCTTCTGGAACGCGACAAGCTGACCTCCGGCACGACGTGGCATGCGGCGGGGCTGATCGCCTCGGGCGGCATGTCGACCGAGACGCTGATCTGGATCGAGCAGTACACAAGGCAGCTCTATCTTGATCTGCCGGGAGAAACAGGGCTTTCCACGGGCTTTCGCCAATGCGGCCATATCCACCTTGCTTGCGATCCCGTCCGGCGTGAAGTGCTGATGCGGGATGCCAATTTCGTCCGGTCGCAGGGAGTGGAGCGGTTCGAGCTTTCCCCGGCTGAGATCAAGGCGAAGTTCCCGTTGATCGAGACGGCGGGGATCGTGTCGGGCTTCTGGACGCCCACGGATGGGCGGGCGAATCCGGTGGACGTGACCATGGCGCTGGCGGCGGGGGCGCGGGCGCGGGGAGCGCAGATTTTTGAGGGCGTGCCGGTCACGGATTTCCTGATGGACGGCCCGCGTGTCACGGGGGTCATGACGGCACAAGGGGCGATCAAGGCCGAGAAGGTGGTGCTTGCGGCGGGCATGTGGTCGCGGCAACTGGGTGCCAAGATCGGCGTGCCCGTGCCGTTGCAGGCGGCAGAGCATTACTACCTGCTGACCGAGCCGCTTGAAGGCATGCATCCCGATATGCCGGTGGTCGAGGACCCTTCGACCTTCACCTATGTGCGCGAGGAAGGCGGCGGTATGCTCTTTGGCCTGTTCGAGCCAGAGGGGGCGGCGTGGAACTTGAACCGCATTCCGGAGGATGCGAGCTTTTCCATCCTGCCGCCCGACTGGGATCGGATGACGCCCTTTCTTGAACAGGCCTTCGAACGCTATCCCGTGATGCGCAAGGCGGGGATCAAGACGTTTTTCTGCGGCCCCGAAAGCTTTACCCCCGACGGGTCCTACCTGATGGGCGAAAGCGCGCAGGTGGACGGGTTGTTCCTTGCCACCGGCCTGAACTCGTTGGGTGTGCTTTCGGCGGGCGGGGTCGGCCATATCATGGCGGAACTCATCACCACCGGGGCCAGCACGCAGGATGTGACCGGGCTCGACATCAACCGGACGCGCCCGCATGAGGCGACACGCGCCTTCCTTGGGGCGCGTATCCCCAAATCGCTGGGCTATACCTTCACCTTCGGCCCGCTGCCGCATTGGCATCACAAAACCGCGCGCGGCATGCGGCGGCTTGCGCTGCATGACCGTTATGCCGCGCTAGGGGCCTATTTCCATGACCTGTCGGGATGGGAGGTGCCCTACTGGTTTTCGCCCGATGCGCCGCCGCCGAAGGTGGAGTGCAGCTATGATCGCCAGCCTTGGCATGACCTGTCGGCCCGCGAGCATCACGCCACGCGCAACGCCGTGGGCCTGTTCGACAAATCCTTCATGGGCAAGTTCATCGTGCAGGGGCGGGATGCGGAGGCTGTGCTGAACCGTGTCAGCGCGAATTCCGTCTCGGTCCCCGTCGGGATGAATGTCTACACGCAATGGCTGAACGAACAGGGCGGCATTGTGTCGGACCTGACGGTGACACGGATCGGGGAGAGCGAGTTTCTGTTGATCACTGGGGATATCCTGCAATCCTTAACGCCCGCTTGGCTGCGCCGCCATACCCGCGAGGGCGAGGTCTGCAGCGTGACCGACGTGACCTCGGCCTATACGATCCTGTCGCTGCAGGGACCGAGGTCGCGGGGCATTCTGGCAGAGATCAGCGGGGCGGACCTGTCCACGGCTGCGCTGCCTTTCCGCGGGTCGGCGCTGCTGGAGATCGGTCCTGTCCCCGTACGGGTGGTACGGATCACCTATATGGGGGAGTTGGGCTATGAGCTGTACATCCCCACCGAATATGCCCATGCCGCCTATGATGCCTTGATCGACGGCATCCGCGCGGCGGGGGTGGAGCCCGTCCATTGCGGGCTGATGGCGCTGGAGTCGCTGCGTCTGGAAAAGGGCTATCGCGACTTTGCGGTCGATATCGACAACACCGATACGCCGCTTCAGGCGGGTTTGGGCTTCGTGGTGGACTTTGCAAAGGATGACTTCATCGGGCGCGCGGCGCTGTTGCGGCAGAAGGCGGCAGGGCCGCTGACCCGGCGGATCGTGCAGTTCCTGCTGGAGGATCCGAAGCCTATGCTCTTCGGCAATGAACCGATCCTCTGCGATGGTCGGACGGTCGGCTATGTTCGGGCGGGGGCTTTCGGGCCAACGCTGGGCGCTTCGGTGGGCCTTGGTGTGGTCGATCTGGCGGATGGGATCACTGCGGACAGCCTTGCCCGGCACCGCTGGGAGATCGAGATCAGCGACAGCTGCGTTCCGGCACGGGCGTCGCTGGCGCCCTTCTACGATCCAAAGGGCGACCGTGTCCGGCAGTGATCCCTTGGACCTGCCGATCCTTGTCCTTGGGGCGGGGATGGCCGGGCTTGGTGCTGCCGCTGCCCTGCGGGCGGCGGGCCATCCTGTCACAGTGATCGAGGGGCGCGACAGGGTCGGCGGGCGCACGCATACGAGCCATCTCTGGCCCGATCTTCCGGTCGACATGGGGGCAAGTTGGATCCACGGAACGCTTGGCAATCCACTGACCGCATTGTCGGAGGAACTTGGCCTTCGCGTGACCCCCACGCGCTATGATCGGTCGGTCACCTATGATGAGGCAGGGAAGCTGGTCGACTTTCTGGGGCCGGCCACGCGGGCGTTGGAGCTTGTGGAGGAAGCACGGCTGGCGGTGGACGATGCGGATCAGGACATGTCGTTGCAGGCTGCCATCGATGCCTCGCCCGCATGGCGGAACCTGTCTGTTCCGGACCGCCGCATTGCCCGCCTCGCGATCAACACGCGGATCGAGCATGAGTATTCGGGCGACTGGTCGGCCCTTTCAGCTTGGCATTTCGACGAGGGCGAGGACTTGCCCGGCGACGAGGCCGTGGTCACGCCCGGTTTTGGACCCATGGTCCGGCATCTGGCGCAAGGACTTGATCTGCGGCTGAATGAACCGGTTTTGCGGATCGACCCGATGCGCGGAGGCGTGGAGGTCACGACCTCACTTGCCCGGCATCGCGGGCGTTGCGCGATCGTGACCTTGCCGCTGGCCGTGCTGCAATCCGGTCGTGTCACCTTTGGGGAAAAACTTGCCAAGCGGCGACAGCGTGCGATCGACCGCTTGGGTACGGGGCTTCTGAACAAATGCGTTCTGCGCTTCGACCGGGTCTTCTGGCCGCCAGAGGTGGATTGGATCGATTATCTCGGTCCGGTCGAGAACCTCTGGGCCGACTGGACGAATTACCTTCGCGCCACAGGGCAACCTTTGCTTGCCGCGTTCAACGCTGCCGCCCGGGCGGAAGAGGTGGAGGGCTGGGACGACCGGAGCACCGCCGCCTCGGCTCTGGAGGCGCTGCGTGCGATGTTCGGATCTTCGGTGCCGGACCCCGTCGGCAGCCAGACCAGCCGGTGGCGGAAGGACCCTTTCGCGCTGGGCGCCTATTCCTTTCAGGCCGTCGGCAGCACGCAATCCGACAGAGTGAACCTGTTCGGTGCGGATTGGGAGGGGCGGTTGATCTTCGCGGGCGAAGCCACATCGCGCGATTATCCGTCCACGGTGCACGGTGCCTTGATGACGGGGCGGACGGCGGCTGCCATGATCGGCGCATAGCGCGGGACAAGGGCCTTGCCGCCGTGTCAAACTGGCAGGCCGCTGTCTGCTTTGGGCTGGTCCATCACGATCTGGCTTTGAACGCGGGCCACAGCAGGATGCGGAAGCAGCCGATGATGGATGAGCGCGTTAAGCGCTGGCAGGTCGGCCACCCAGACGCGCAGGAGATAATCCGCCTCGCCTGTCAGCGTCCAGCAGCCCACCACTTCGGGCAGGGTGTTGACCAGGCGGACGAAGCTTGTGGCGTTGTCGGCATTGTGCGCGGCCATCTGGACCTGCACGAAGGCCTGCACTGTTAGGCCTAGTTGCGACGGGTCGAGGCGTGCGGTGTATCCGAGGATCAGACCATCGGCTTCCAGACGCGCGCGGCGGCGCGCGGCCTGACTGGCAGAAAGGTGCAAAAGATCGCCCAACTCTTGCGCGGTGAGGTTGGCGCGGCGCTGAAGTTTGGACAGCAGGCGGATGTCTGTCGAATCAAGCATGCGGGAAATTCACGACTATTCTTTAATGAATGCACGATACGCGCGCATTTCACGCGAGTCGAGTGGAAAAATGCGCGCGAACTCCGTCCAATTCGTGGGAAAGCTGAGTGCAAGGCACAGCATTTCAGGAGGCTGCCATGGGACCCTTTCCGCATGATGCGCCGCGTGCAGCGATCAGCGCACAGAACCCGGCCGGGACGGACGGGTTCGAATTCGTGGAATTCGCCCACCCCCGGCCGGACGAGGCGCGCGCGCTGTTCGCGCGCATGGGTTTCGCGCTGGTGGCGCGGCACCGGGTCAAGGCGGTGGAGGTGTGGCAGCAGGGGGACATCACCTATCTGCTGACCGATGAACCGGGCAGCCATGCGCGGCGCTTTGTCGAAGAGCATGGGCCTTGCGCGCCTGCGATGGCGTGGCGGGTGGCGGATGCGCGGCATGCCTTCGACCACGCAGTAAAGAACGGGGCAGAGCCCTATCTGCGGGCAGACCGGACGCTGGATTGGCCTGCCATCGTTGGGATCGGCGGATCGCTGATCTATTTCACCGACGATTATGGCGCGGGGGCCAACCCCTACGCCGACGAGTTCGACTTCATTGCCGCGCCGAAGCCTGAAGGGGTTGGGTTCCACTATCTGGATCACCTGACCCACAATGTCTTTCGGGGCAACATGGACCGCTGGTTCGACTTCTACAGCCGTCTTTTCAACTTCCGTCAGATCAGGTTCTTCGACATCGAGGGGAAGTATACTGGGCTTTTCAGCCGTGCGCTGACCTCGCCCTGTGGGCGTATCCGCATCCCGATCAACGAGGATCGGGGCGAGACGGGGCAGATCGTGGAGTATCTCAAGCGTTACAAGGGTGAAGGCATCCAGCACATCGCGGCGGGCTGCGGGGATATCTATGCCGCAACGGATGCAATTGCACAGCGGGGGCTGACCTTCATGCCCAAGCCGCCGATGGCCTATTACGAACTGTCGAAGACGCGGGTCGCGGGCCATGAGGAACCGCTGGAGAGGATGGCGCAGCATGGCGTCCTGATCGATGGGGAGGGAGTGGTGGATGGCGCGGAGACGCGCATCTTGCTGCAGATCTTCTCGAAGACCGTGATCGGGCCGATCTTCTTTGAATTCATCCAAAGGAAGGGCGATGACGGGTTCGGCGAGGGTAATTTCCGCGCACTCTTCGAAAGCATCGAACAGGACCAGATCGTGCGGGGGGTGTTGAAGGCCTCCTAATCCTCGTCTCCGACGGGGGTGCCTTCGGCAATGATACGGCGGAGCAGATCGTCGAGATCGGCGGCGATCTGCGTCCCAAGGCGGGCGCGGAGCGCGCGGTCATATTCGATGGCGCGCTGGCCGAGATCGGTGAACACGGCGCGGCCTGCGTCGGTAAGGGCGAGGATTTCGGCGCGGCGGTCCTGTGGGCTGGTCGTGCGGGAGAGAAGGCCCTGTTCTTCCAGAGCGGCGACGGCGCGGCTGACCTTCGTCTTTTCGATATGGCTGATGCGGCAAATGTCGCGCGCGGTCATGGAGCCGAACTTGCCGAGGTTCGCAAGCACCCGCCATTGCGTGCGCGTCAACCCGTAGGCCGCCTTGTAGCTGGCCTGAAAGGAGCGGGAGGTAGCCTCGGCCGCCTGATTCAGCAGATATGGGAGGAAGCGTTCCAGATCGAAATCGGCGGGGTCGGGCATGATGGTGATCCTTGGCATCGCCGGACCGTGGCACAGGCGAGGTGACCTGTCACGCCCGCGGTTTCACCCGGTCTGGATGGGCGGCGGCAAAGGCAGGCAGCGCCTCGGCCCGCTCCGCGACGGCGCGCAGGCGCGGGAAAGGGGCGAGGTCCACGCCCCAGCGGCGGGCATTGTAGACCTGCGGGATAAGGCAGAGGTCGGCAAGGCCGGGTGCTTCGCCATGGCAGAAGGGCAGGGCGGGGCCTTGGGCCAGCAAGCCTTCGAGCCCGTGCAGGCCGAGCGTGATGAAATGGCCCATCCACCCTTCCATCGTGGCCGTGCCGCCGAGCGAGACAGCATGGCGCGCGACGCGAAGGTTGCAAACAGGCTGCGTTTCCATCGCGATGGCATGGGCAAGCGTGCGGGCACGGGCGCGGGCGGCGGGGTCTTTGGGCAGGAAGCCCGCGGCGCGGGTTTCATCGAGATATTCGAGGATGGCGAGGGATTGGGTGAGACGGATGCCGTCGATTTCCAGCACGGGGACAAGGCCCTGCGGATTGGATGCGAGGTGGTCGGGGCTGCGCTGGTCGCCCGCCACAAGATCGACTGGCCGGGACGTGTAGGTCAGCCCCAGAAGGTTAAGCGCGATGCGGACGCGGTAGGCAGAGGACGAGCGCCAGTAATCCCACAGCAGGATGGTCTCCGTCATCGCCTGATCCTTTCGCAAAGCCATGGCCCGAAGTCAGGTTTAGCTTGACTTGGTTGCGTATGCAACTAATCTTACGACTCGTCAGGCCAGCCCCGTTACGAGCGGGAGGCGGCCCCTGAGGAGGTTTCCATGACCAGCCACAGCCTGCCCGCGGGCATGATCCGCGCCGTTTCGACCATCGGCCCGCACGAAGGCTATATGCCCGGTTTTGCCAATGATTTCGAAACCGAGGCTTTGCCGGGTGCGCTGCCGCAGGGGCAGAACAGCCCGCAGAAATGCGCCTATGGGCTTTATGCCGAACAACTTTCGGGATCGGCCTTTACCAAGCCGCACCCGGAGCGGACATGGTGCTATCGCATCCGTCCATCGGTGAAGCACACGACGCGTTTCGAGAAGATCGAGGTGCCGCTCTGGAAGTCAGCGCCGCATGTGCTGCCTGATGTCATCTCGCTTGGTCAGTATCGCTGGGACCCGGTGCCGCATGCAGCCGAGGACCTGACATGGATCACGGGGATGCGGACGGTCACGACGGCAGGGGATGTGAATACGCAGGCGGGGATGGCGTCTCACATCTACCTTGTGACCAAGTCGATGGAGGATGAGTATTTCTATTCGGCAGATGGCGAGCTTTTGGTCGTGCCGCAGGAGGGGCGGCTGCGTTTCTGCACGGAATTGGGCGTCATCGACGTGGAGCCGAAGGAGATCGCGCTTCTGCCGCGCGGTCTTGTTTACCGGGTCGAGGTTCTGGAAGGCCCGGCGCGGGGCTTTGTGTGTGAGAATTACGGGGTGCCCTTCACGCTGCCCAATCGCGGGCCGATCGGGGCCAATTGCATGGCCAATCCGCGCGACTTCAAGACGCCTGTCGCGGCCTTTGAAGACCGGGATGCGCCCTCTTCGGTTGTGTTGAAATGGTGCGGGCAGTTTCATCGCACGCCGATCGGGCACAGCCCGCTCGACGTGGTCGCTTGGCACGGGAATTATGCGCCTTGGAAGTATGACCTGCGGACCTATTCGCCGGTAGGGGCGATCCTGTTCGACCATCCCGATCCGTCGATCTTTACCGTGCTGACGGCGCCTTCCGGGTTGGAGGGGACGGCGAATATCGATTTCGTGCTGTTCCGCGAACGCTGGCTGGTGGCCGAGAACAGTTTCCGCCCGCCATGGTACCACAAGAACGTCATGTCCGAACTGATGGGCAACATCTATGGCATCTATGACGCGAAGCCGAAGGGGTTCGTCCCCGGCGGCATGTCCTTGCACAATTGCATGTTGCCGCATGGGCCGGACCGGAACGCCTTTGAGGGCGCGTCGAATGCGACGTTGAAGCCCGAGAAGCTGGACGAGACCATGAGCTTCATGTTCGAGACGCGCTTCCCGCAGCATCTGACGGAATGGGCGGCAAAATCGGCGCCCTTGCAGGACGATTACATCGACTGCTGGGAGTCGCTCGACAAGAAGTTCGACGGCACGCCCGGTGTCAAATGACAGCTCCGGGGGTTTCACACCTGTCGCCACTGGTGCTTGAATCAGTGGCGCACCAGTGGCGACCCTGTGGGATTTTTCCAGACAGAAAATGCCAGACAGAGAAGGAAGGCAAATGGGCCTGATCCGGTCTTGGGTGCAGGGCGCGAATGCGGTGGATGCGCCCTTTCCGTTGAACAACCTGCCTTGCGGGGTGTTTTCCATGGATGGCGAGGAGCCGCGCTGCGGCATGGCCATCGGGGATTTCGTGCTGGATGTAACGGGGCTTGAGGAGGACGGGCTGCTGTCGTTGGAGGGCGGGCCACTTTTGGATGTTCCGTTCTGGAACGAGGTGATGGCGGCGGGACCTGAGGTCTGGGCCGCCCTGCGGGCACAAGTGACAGCAGTGCTGGCGGAAGGGGCAGCGGAGCGGGGGGCGGTGGAGCCGTTCCTGCATCCGCTGGCCGCAGTGTCGCTGCACATGCCCTTCCTCGTGGCCGAATACACGGATTTCTATGCCGGACGGCATCATGCCACCAATGTGGGTACGATGTTCCGGGGGGCGGAAAATGCCTTGCCGCCGAACTGGTTGCATATTCCCATTGGCTATAACGGGCGCGCGTCCTCGGTCGTGGTATCGGGGACGGAGGTGCGGCGTCCTTGGGGGCAGGTGAAGGGGCCGGATCATGCGCTGCCCTCGTTCCAGCCGTCGCGGCGGTTCGATATTGAGCTGGAGATGGGCGCGGTGGTGGGGATGCCATCAGACGGTCCGGTGACGGTAGCCGAGGCGGACGCCATGATCTTCGGCTATGTGCTGTTGAACGACTGGTCGGCGCGGGACATCCAAGCCTGGGAGTATCAGCCGCTGGGACCGTTTCAGGCCAAGGCGACGGCGACGACGATTTCGCCTTGGGTCGTGATGAAGGCAGCGCTGGAGCCATTTCGGGTGGCGACGCCCCCGCGCGAGGTGCCGTTGCTGCCGCATCTGCAGGAGCCGGGGCCGATGCTTTACGACATCGCACTGGAGGTGGCCTTGCAGCCTGACGGCGGGGTGGAGACGGTGATCGCCCGGACGAATTATGCCGAGATGTATTACTCGGCCCCGCAGCAGCTGGCCCACCACACGACGAGCGGTTGCCCGATGAATACGGGCGATCTGCTGGGATCGGGGACGATTTCGGGGCCAACGAAGGAAAGTCGGGGGAGCCTTCTGGAACTGTCCTGGGGCGGTAAGGAGCCCATCGCCATCGCAGGCGGGACGCGGAGCTTCATCGAGGACAATGACACGCTCACGCTGCGCGGCTGGTGCCGGGGGGCAGGATACAGGATCGGGTTCGGTGACTGCGTTGGGAAGGTGATCCCTGCGCTGGCCGATCCCTATGCACGGTAAGGAATAGGACCATGGCAAAGGCTTTCGCGTCGCAGGGCGATCTGGCGGAGAAGACCATCAGTTTCACCGAGGTAGGCGAGGGGCTTTATGCCTTCACCGCCGAGGGGGACCCGAATTCCGGCGTCATCATCGGGGATGAGAGCGTCATGGTGGTGGAAGCGCAAGCGACACCCCGACTGGCCCAGAAGGTGATTGATTGCATCCGGGGTGTGACGGACAAGCCGATCTCTCACGTCGTTCTGACGCATTACCATGCGGTGCGGGTGCTCGGCGCCTCGGCCTTCGGGGCGTCGCAGGTGATCATGTCGGAGGCTGCGCGCAACATGGTGGCGGAGCGGGGGCAGGAGGACTGGGACAGCGAGTTTCAACGCTTTCCGCGTCTGTTTCAGGGGCATGAAAGCATTCCGGGCCTGACATGGCCCACGACGACCTTCAACGGGAAGATGACGGTCTGGTTGGGCAAGCGCCGGGTGGATATCCGGCAACTGGGCCGCGCACATACGGCAGGGGATGCGGTCGTGCATGTGCCGGACCAGAACGTGATGTTCACCGGCGACATCGTGGAGGCGCATTCGGCCTGCTATTGCGGGGATGGACATTTCGCGGATTGGGGCGCGACGTTGGAGGCGATCCGGGCCCATGACCTTGACGCGATCGCGCCAGGGCGGGGCGATGCGGTGGTGGGGCGCGCGGCGGTGAATGGCGCGCTGGACCGGACGAAGGATTTTGTCGAGAGCACCTACCGTCCCGTGGCGCGGATCGTGGCGCGGGGTGGTTCGTTGAAGGAGGCATGGGACGCGGTGCGCGCCGAATGCGATCCGAAGTTCAAGGATTACGCGATCTACGAACATTGCCTGCCCTTCAACGTCGCCCGTGCCTATGACGAGGCACGCGGTATCAGTCATCCCCGCATCTGGACCGCTCAGCGCGATCTAGAGATGTGGGCGGCGCTTCAGGGCTGAGGGGAAAGCGCGATGAAGCACGACATGCCCGACCGGTATGCGCTGGCCTTCCAGCTTTACCCTTATGCGAAGTCGCCGGATCAGGCGGCGGCAGCGCCGGTACGCCATCCGGTGATCGTGGTGGGGGGCGGACCGATCGGCCTTGCGACCGCGCTGGATCTGGGGAAGCGGGGGGTGCCGGTCCTTCTGCTGGATGACCACGAGGGGGCGGGGCTAGGAAGCCGCGCGCTCTGTTTCGCCAAGCGGACGCTGGAGATCTGCGACCGGCTGGGTGCGGCGGGGCCGATGCTGGCGAAGGGCGTGCAGTGGAACCTTGGCAAGGTGTTCCACGACGACCGTCTGCTTTATGAGTTCAACCTGCTGCCCGAGGGCGGCCATGCGATGCCCGCCTTCATCAACCTGCAGCAGCCTTGGTTCGAGAAGTTCCTGCATGATGCCATCATTGCCGCGCAGGCCGAGGGTGCGCCGATCGAGATCCGGGGGAAGAACCGGGTGGAGGGGGTGACGCCCGCTGCGGATCATTTGGCGCTAGAGGTGATGACGCCGGATGGTCCCTATGCGCTGGAGGCGGAGTGGCTGATCGCCTGTGACGGGGCGCGCAGCCCGTTGCGGGGGATACTGGGCCTCGGCTTTGAGGGTCGGGTGTTCGAAGACAATTTCCTGATCGCCGATGTGAAGATGAAGGCGGATTTCCCGACCGAGCGGTGGTTCTGGTTCGAGCCACATTTCAAATCGGGTGACAGCGCGCTGTTGCACAAGCAGCCCGATGACATCTGGCGGATCGATTTCCAGCTGGGCTGGAACATCGACCGGGCGAAGGAGTTGGAGCCTGCGCGCATCCGGGCGCGGGTGGACGCGATGCTGGGGCCGGGGGTGGAGTATGAATTGGACTGGTGTTCCATCTACACCTTCCAGTGCCGCCGGATGGACCGGTTCCGGCATGGGCGCGTGCTGTTCGCGGGGGATAGTGCCCATCAGGTTTCGCCCTTTGGCGCGCGGGGCGCGAATTCGGGCGTGCAGGATGTGGACAATCTGGCGTGGAAGCTGGCGCTGGTGGTGCAGGGTGTTGCGCCTGAGGCCCTGCTCGACAGCTATGACACCGAGCGGGTGCATGGGGCGGAAGAGAACATCCTGAACTCCACCCGCGCGACGGATTTCATTACGCCGAAGACGCCGGTTTCGAAGATGTTCCGCAACGCGGTGCTGGCCTTGGCGGGGACGTTGCCCTTTGCGCGGACGGTGGTGAATTCGGGGCGGCTGTCTTTGCCCTGCACCTATGATGGGTCGGTGCTGAACGGGGCGGATCACGCCGCGATGCCGGCGCGGACTCGGCCCGGATCGCCTTGCCCGGATGCGCCGGTGGCTGGTGGTTGGTTGCTGGCGCGGCTGGGACGCGGCTTCACTCTGATGGGGATCGGGATCGGTGTGCCTGAGACAATGGCGGCGCATGGTGTGACGGTCGAGGGGCTGTCACTGGACCCCACGCCGGAACTCGTCGCGCGGTATCTGGGGGGGGCGGAGCGGGGGGTCTATCTGATCCGGCCCGATCAACATGTGGCGGCGCGCTGGGATCATCTGGATGCGGTCGCCGTCGCGGCGGCGCTTGCGCGCGCCATCGGGAAGGAGTGAGGCCATGCTGATCACGACCCCCAACATGACCAAGCCGGATGAAAGCTATGCCCGCCTCATTGCGACCCATGACGGATTGAGCGAGACGGAGAGCCACGCGCTGAACGCGCGGCTGATCCTGATCCTGATGAACCATATCGGGGATGAGGCCGTGCTGGCCGAGGCGATGCGGCTGGCGCGCGATCCTTTGGCGGTGTGAGAGGCGCGGGGTGACCCCGCGCCCTCCCCTCAGGGTGCTGGAACCGAAACCACGATCCCGTCGAGATCGGCGGTCATCCTGATCTGGCAGGAGAGGCGCGAACTGGGCTGGCGTTCGGCTTCGGTGATGTCGAGCATGTCTTCCTCGAAGGGCCCGGGACCGCCGACGCGATCGGCCCAGTCGGGCGCGACGACCACATGACAGGTCGCGCAGGACATGGACCCGCCGCATTCGCCCACCACGCCCGGAATGCCGCGCGCCACTGCGGCCTGCATCAGGTTCATGCCTTCAGCCACGTCCAATGTGATCGCCTGACCGTTCGGCAGTTTCCACGTTGCCTGCATAGCGGCCCCCTCAGACATACCAGATGTAATAGTCGCGCAGCGCTGCGCCTTCGAGACCGGTGGTCTTGTCGACCTCGATCCGCCTCATGAAGATGTGGTGGTCGGTGATGGCGCGGCCCAATGCATCGCCAAGCGCGGTGTCGGCCTCCAGATCATCCATCGCCTCTGCAAGCGAGCCCGCGACACCATGGCCGGCATCGGTGCGTTCGAAGCAATCGCCCGCTTCGGGTTCCGGCAGGGGATAGGCGTTCTCGACCCCCAGACGCGCGGCCTGCAGAAGTGCCGCGAGCGCGGTGTAGGGGTTGCACGAGGCATCGGCCATGCGGTGTTCGAGGCGCGTCTTCGTCCCGCCCTCTTCCGAGACGCGCACGGTGACACCGCGATGATCGCCGCCCCAGTTGCACCAATAGCCCGACATTGAGGCCGGTTGCAGCCGCAGGTAGGACCCGACCGTGGGTGCAAGGATGCCTGCAAGCCCCTTGTGGTGGCGCATCCAGCCCGCAACACAGCCGCGCGCGAGATCGTTCATATGCGAGGGGCCGCCCTTTGTGCCGGTCGTGAGCGCGTTCTTGCCTGCCGCATCCGCGAAGGACAGGTTGAAATGCAGGCCGGAGCCACCCTTTTCGAGGATGGGCTTGGGCAGGAAGGTCAGCAGGATTCCGTGTTCGAGGGCCACTTCGCGGGCCATCTGACGGAAGAGGACCATTTCGTCGACTGCGCGCACGGCCTCGTCATAGGCCAGCGTGAATTCATATTGGGGGGTGTCATATTCCGCAGTGATGAGTTCGAGGCGGAAACCCGCCTCTTCGGCGCGGTTCCAGATCGCATCGGTGAAGCCTGCGGGATCGGCGAAAGGCCCGGTGCCATAGACGATCCCACCGGGCGCGTGGAGCGGGGAGAGGCTACCATCTTCGCCGATCTCGAAGGCGAAGGCTTCAAGTTCTATCCCCACCTTCGGGGTCAGGCCGTGGCGGTGCCAGTCGGCCACCGCGCGCTTCAGCGCGCCGCGCGGGCAGAGGGGCAGGGGGACGCCGTCGCTGTCATAAAGGTCACCCGTGACCACTTTGGTATCCGGCTCCCATCCAGCGCGGATTTCGGAGCCTTCCCAGCGGAATTCCATGTCCGGAATGCCCTCGCGGCATTTGGTATGGGGGGCGTCCAGGATCAGGTCTTTGTCCCAATGCACGCTGAAGGTGGGGCGGGCGAGGCGCGTGCCGTCGGATTTCATCTTGGACGCGGGCAGGTATTTGCCGCGCATCAGGCTCAGATGGTCGCAGAACATGGCCCTGAGACGGTCTGCCATGATGTCACTCCCTGTTCGGTGTTCTTTTGGTTTATTGCAGTGTCACATGAACCGGCAGCGATTTCAGCCCGGCCACGAAGTTAGAGCGGAGGAATTTCTGTTCCCCCGCAGGTTCTATGGTTCTGATCCGCTTGGCCAGTTCCTGAAACAGAACCCGCACTTCAAGCCGGGCGAGCCACATGCCAAGGCAGAGGTGGGGCCCGCCTTGGCCGAAGGCTAGGTGGCGGTTGGGGTTGCGGGCCAGATCGACGCGGAAGGGTGTGTCGAAGGCGTCTTCGTCGCGGTTGGCGGAGGCGAACCAGTAGAGGACCTTGTCGCCTGCCTTGATCTCTTTGCCATGCATCTCGAAATCCCGCGTGGCGGTGCGGCGGAAATAGGAGGTGGGCGAGGCCCAGCGGATGATCTCGTCAGCCATCGTGTCATCGACCGCGCCAGACTGGATTAGGGGTAGGAGTTCGGGCTGGTGGGCAAGCGCCTGAATGCCTGCGGCGATGGAGTAGCGGGTGGTGTCATTGCCTGCGGCGACAATCAGGCAGAAGAAGTTGCGGAATTCGTTTTCTGGTAGAACGGAGCCGTCCGGGCCGGGTTGCAGGATCAAGTGCAGGACGCCGGAGGTATCGCCAGCTGCGGCCTTTCGGGCCATCATGTCCTTGGCATAGACGAAAAGCTCTGCCCCCGCAGGCGAGTTGAAGGGCATCATGCGGAATTCGTCGGTCGTCAGCTTGTCCAGCACGTGGTCGGTGAAGTCGGGATCGGTGTTTGCGATGAGGGCATCGCCCTTCTCTACGAGCCAGGGCAGGTCTTCATCGGGCAGGCCCACGATGCGGCCCAACATGCGCATGGGCAGTTCGCGGGCGATATCCTTGGTCGCATCGAAGGTGCCTTTGACCAGCGCCTGATCGAGGATGTCGGTGCAAAGGTCGCGGATCGCCTGTTCGAAGCCTGCCACCACGGGCTTGGAGAAAGCCTTCGCCACCTTGACCCGTGTCATCATGTGTTCGGGCGGGTCGGTTTCCTGAAAGGTGCGGCGGGCGAGATACTCCTCGTAGCTCTGATCCTCCATCCTGATGCCACGGGCGGAAGAGAGGAGGTCGGGCTTGCCGTTCAGCGCATGGATGTCGGCATGGCGGGTGACGGACCAGAAGGGTTGGCCCTGATCCCAGTCCGTCCAGTGCATCGGATCGTCGCGGCGCAGGCGCGCGAAAGTGTTGTGGGGCGCGCCGTTCAGAAAGGTGTCGTGGCTGGTCAGATCGGCATGGCCGTCATCCGTAGGCGTCCAGACCGTCATCGATGCCTCCTTGCCGCCACGCGTTTTCTGCATAATGATGTGACCTATAAATATGTAAAGGAAAATATGCATGCATATCGGCCTGCTGGTGACGAATACGGACGACTCCGATTTCGCCGCGCGTCACCCGCGGGATGCCGAGAAGTTCGGCCGTTTGGTCGCGGGCGTGCGTCCGGACTGGCAGGTGACCGCCTTCGATGTGCCGAAGGGAGAGTTTCCCGATGGCTTGCAAGGATTTGATGGGCTGCTGATCGGTGGAAGCCCGGCTTCCGTACTGGATGATCTGCCGTGGGTGCATCGCTTGATGGGGGTGATCCGGGAGGCCTATGCGCTGGGGGTGCCGATGGTGGGGGCCTGTTTCGGGCATCAGGCGATCGCGCAGGCGCTGGGTGGGACGGTGGGACGCAATCCCGGACCCTTTGTCCTTGGCGCCGCAGAGACGGAGATTGTGGCGCCTGCACCGTGGATGGACAAGCAAGCGCGTATCCGGTTGGCGGCGGCACATGGCGAGCAGGTGCTGGCCCTGCCGCCGGGTGCGGAAGTGATCGGGCGGTCGGAGGGGTGCCCGGTCGCAGCCTACCGGATCGGTAAGCGGGTCTTTGCCACGCAGTATCACCCGGAGATGACCCCCGACTTCGTGGCGGCGCTGGTCGAAGAGTTCGCGCCGCATTTCCCGCCCGAGGTGGGGAACACGGCACGAGCCTCTTTGGCGGGAGGGATCGAGGGGCCGCGCTTTGCCGAGTGGATTGCGCGCTTCTTCGAGGCGGCGGTCTAGGACAGCGCGGCGATTAGGTCCATCGCGGTGACTTGGTCGAACTGCACATGCTCTTGCATCGCCGCCTCGGCCCCCGCGGAATCGCGATCACGGATGAGCCGGGCAATGGTGCGGTGTTCGGCGGCGGAGCGGGTGATTGAACCGGCAAAGCGGTAGCGGGCGCGGTAATAGGCAAGCAACTTGCGGGCGTTTGTCTTGAGGCTGTCCAACAGGACGCCGTTACCCGATGCGATGGCCACGCATTCATGGAAGCGCAAGTTGTGCTGGTAATATCCGTCGGGATCCCGGTCGGGATGGGCCTTGGCATGTGCCTCGCAGGCCCGCACGGCGGCCTCCAGATCGGCCGCGCCTTGGCGGGACAGACGGCGCGCGGCTAGGCCTGCGGCCTGGCCTTCAAGCTTTGCATGCACTTCGAGGATGGCGAGGAATTCCTCGAGCGTGGGGCGGAAGATGGTGGCCCCCTTGCGCGGCAGGCGGCGGACGAGACCCAGCGCCTCCAGATACAGGATCGCCTCGCGCACCGGGGTGCGTGATACGCCGTAGGTTTCCGAAAGCTCCGCCTCGTCCAGAAGGTCACCGGGGTTCAACTGGCCAAGGTCGATGCGCGCCAGAACATGCTGGACGAGCGTGGGGATCTGCGGGCCGGGAAAGGGGGTGCTTGTCATGGTGCTGCCGCCGATGGATCGGGTGCGACCCTGCCACGGGTGCGGGGTCTTGTCATCCCCGTGGCGGCAGGTCGATCCGGAGGCCGTCGTGCCCGACATGAAGCGGGCCATGCCAATAGGGGGCGCAGGCGCGGTGCCAGTCGTTTGCGCCGAAGGCGGGATCGTCGGAGGGGATGAGGTGGTGGAGTGCGAGTGCCGCCACCCCGGCCTCGGCTGCGGTGCGGGCGGCGTCGCTTGCGAGCGTGTGGGCGCGCAGCCAATGCTTCATCAGCCGGTCATCGCCATTGCCGATCCGGGCTTGCAAGGCCTGCAGCCCTTCGGCCAGCATCACCTCATGGATCAGCAAATCGGCACCTTTGGCGAAGGCCGCAAGGGCCGGGTTGTGCGCAGTGTCGCCGGAAAAGACGACATGGCGTTCTGTGCTTTTGAACGACAGCGACCAGCTTTCGGTCAGCGGCGGGTGGATGGAAGGCATGGCGGTGACGGTAATCGCGCCTACTGTGATCGCGTCGCCCGCGCGGATGACGTGGCAAGTGATCAGGTCGCGCAGGTCGGGGCGGCCTTCATCCTCGATCCTCGTGTCGATGTCTTCCTTCATCGACAGGAAGAAGCCGTGGAAATAGGTGGCAAGGCCAGATGGACCCCAGATTCGGACAGGTGTCTTCAATCCGGCGGTCCATGCCGTGTGCAGGAGGGGGCCGAGTTCAAGATAGTGGTCGGAATGCAGATGCGTGATGAATATCGTGGCGATGTCCTTGAGCGCCATACCTTGATCGCAAAGCCCGCGCGTGACGCCGAGGCCTGCATCGACGACGATGTGCTGCCCGCCCATCGAGAGGAGCGATGAGGTTGGCATGGGCGATCCTGTCCGGATTGCAGGGCCGCCCTTTGTGCCCAGAAGGGCCACGAAATCCCCTTCTGTCGCCATGTCAAAGCGCCGCGAAACCGGCGTCGAGCGCCGCGAGGATCACCTCGACATCCGCCGCCGTCAGGACGAGCGGGGGTGACAAGATGATGTTGGGGCCGGAAACCCGGACCATCGCACCAGAGCGGTAGGCAACGTCCTGCACTCGGGCAGGGATGGCTTTGTCCGGTGCCGCCTTGCTGTCGCGGTCGGCCACCAGTTCAATGGCCGTCATGAGCCCATGCCCGCCACGGACATCGCCGATGACATCATGCTTGGCCATCAGGCCCTTGGCCCCTTCGTAAAGCTGCGTTCCGCGGGTAGCGGCGTTTTCCACGACGTTCAGGCGTTTGGTTTCGGCAAGGCAGGCCAGCGCCGCCGCCGCTCCGACGGGATGGCCGGAATAGGTATAGCCATGGCCGATGGCAGCCTTGCCACTGGCATCGGATTCAAAGACCTGCGCCACGCCTTCTGCAATCATGACAGCGCCAAAGGGGAAGTAACCGTTGGTGATGGCCTTGGCGGTACAGGCGAAATCGGGCTTCACCCCCCAGAGGCGGCTGCCCGTCCATGCCCCGGTACGGCCAAAGGCAGTGATGACCTCGTCGGCGATCAGAAGGATGCCGTGCTTTCGGCAGATCGCCTCCACCCCCGGCATGAAGCTTTCATGCGGCGGGATCACGCCGCCCGCGCCGAGGATGGGTTCCATGATGAAGGCGGCGATTGTGCCCGCCCCTTGGAAGGCGATCTCATCCTCCAGCGCGGCGAGGCAAAGCTGGGCAAGGCGTGCGGGATCGGTTTCGTTGAAGGGGTTGCGGTAGGTGTAGGGGGCCGGGATGTGATGGCAGCCCGGCAGGAGCGGTTCATAGGCGGTTCGGAAATTGGCGTTGCCGTTGACGGAGGCCCCGCCGAAATGCGTGCCGTGATAGCCCTTCTTGAGAGAGAGGTATTTTACCCGCCCGGCCTCTCCCTTGATCTTGTGGAATTGCCGCGCGAGGCGCAGGGCGGTTTCCACCGAATCCGAACCGCCCGAGGTGAAGAAGGCGCGCGTCAGCCCGTCGGGTTCGAAGAAGGTCCGCAATTCTTCGGCCAGTTCGATGACGCAGTCGTTCGAGGTGCCACGGAAGATGGAATAGTAGGGCAGGCGGTCCAGCTGCGCGGTGATGGCCTCTTTCACCGGCTGGCAGGAATAGCCGAGGTTCACGTTCCACAGGCCGCCAACGCCATCCACCACTTCGTGTCCGTCGAGATCGGTGATCCGCACGCCTTGCGCACCGGTGACGATGGTGGGCGCGTTCTTGAGGCTATCCGCAGGGGCCGTCATCGGATGCCAGAGGCTGCGGGCGTTGTTTGCCTTGAGGAAATTCTCGTCCTTCATGGCTGTCTCCTTCGGGGGATCAAGTGAGGCGCTGCCAAAGCGCGGTGACGGCGGGCGGCACCTGTCCGCCCCAAAGATCGATGATTTCGGTGGCGGCGAGGGTGACTTCGCGGCGGATGAGGGTCTGTCGATCCGGCGACATGCGGTTGACCGGCACGGCAACGCCGAGGGCCCCAACGGCCGTATCGCCGTTGAGGAAAAGGGGAACGGCCACACTCTGCGCGTCGGATTCGAAGGTTCCCGCGGTTTCAGCGCAGCCCCGGGCGCGAACATCCTCCAGACGCAGGCGCAAGCGGGTGGGATCGGTTTCGGTGACCTCGGTCAGACGGCGCAGGGGGCGGGCAAGAAGGGCCGTCACTTCAGTGTCGGGCAGGAAGGCGAGTACGGCCTGACCCGATGAGGTGGCGTGCCATGGCAGGATGTCGGCATCCTCCATCATCACCTTGGTGGCGTGGGTAGGGGCATAGGCGAAGGCAATCGTGACAAGCTTGTCGCCTTCGCGCAGCGAGAGATGGGCGGTTTCCCCCGTGGCGCGGGCCAGCGCTTGCAGCACGGGCATCGCCGCGTCGCGGGTCGGAACGGCAGTTTCGCGCAGCGCGGCAAGACGCAGAACGGCGGGGCCGAGGCGATATTCGCGGGCGGGACCTATCTGTTCGACCAACCCGCGCGATTCCATCTCCGTCAGCAGCCTGTGGCAGGTGGCCTTGTTCAGCCCCGACAGGCGGGCCATTTCCGAAAGGCCCACCTGCGCCCGTTGGCGGGTGAAAAGATCAAGAAGATCAAGGGCTTTTCCGACGGTTCCCATGGGCGATACAGCACTCCGTGGCGGCGATGCGAAAGGCTGAATTCCCGCCCTTGCATTTTTGTTGACAGATTGCCGCTCGGCCTGTCAATCTATTTTTCAAACCAACGGTTCAAATAATGAACCATCAACAGCGGAGATGCATGATGAAGAAACTCGCCCTTCTGGGCAGCGCCGCCGCGCTTGCCCTTGCTGCCTTCGACGGGGCCGCCATGGCGGAATACCCCGAAAAGCCTGTGACCTTCGTCGTGCCATGGCCCCCCGGTGATCTGGAGGATGTGCTGACGCGGATGATCGCGGAAGAGTTGCAGGCCCAAACCGGCATTCCGGCCGCTGTGGTGAACAAGCCGGGTGGCGGCGGTGTCGTCGGCGGTCTGGAAGTGGCGACGGCGGCGCCGGACGGCTATACGGTCGGGTCGCTGACGGTGGGCATCCCGACCGTGAAGACGATGGGGCCGGATGCACAGTTTGCGGCAGATGCACTGGAACCCGTCGGCATCTTCCTGACCTATCCCTTCCTCATCGCGGCCAAGGGTGATGCGCCCTATTCCAACATGGCGGAACTGGCCGAGTATTCGAAGGCGAACGAAGTGCGTCTGGGCCATTTCGGCTATGGCATCGAACCCACGATGATGACGGTCTTCGGGCTTCAGGAACTGGGCGGCACGTTCAGTGCGGAAGCGGCCTTTGACGCGGTCGACTGCTCCACCCTCGCCAATGGCGATGCGGATGTGATCAACACCACGGCGCAACTGGTGCTGTCTTGCCTGGGCGAGATCAAGGTGCTGGCCACCATCACGGGAGACCGGACGGCGATTACGCCGGATGTGCCGACGCTGGGCGAGCAGGTGCCCGCGCTGGCCGGATCGTCGCTGTGGAACGGGCTTTTCGTGCCGAAGGGCACACCGCAGGAGGTGAAGGACAAGATCGCCGCCGTGGCGCAGACCGTGGTGGCGAGCGAGGCCGCGCAAGAGATCGCCAAGACGACCGGCGCGCTGGTCTACTGGCAGGATCAGGCGGCGGCGACCGAACAGGTGGCCAAGGACATGCAAGATCTGGCCGCGCTGCGCGAAAAGCTGGGCGTGACCGAATGATGTCCGAAGGGGCGCGACCGAAGGGTCGCGCCCTTTCCTTCCGCGGCAGGGGCTTGGCATGACGGATCCGGACGAACCACAGGCGAACCGGTTGGAGAGCATGGCGCTTGCGCTGGTCTTCGCGGCGGTGTCGGTGCTGCTTCTGGCTCTGATCGGGGCAGCCACGCGGACCGGGCAGGCCTCGGGCGGGTGGTGGACCCGGCCCGCCTTCGCGCCCGGCGTTGCGCTGGCGGTGTTGGTCGTGGCGAACCTGATCACGTTGTGGCGCGACCTGGCCGATCTGCGGGCGAACCCCGCCACAGCCGAAGAATGGACCGAAGCGCGAGCCAAGATGCTGGGCTGGCTGCGCCCGGCTGAGTTTCTGACCTACTATGGGGTCTATATCTACGCGATCCAGCATCTGGGCTATTTCCCTTCGACGTTGATCTTCGTGCTGGGCCTTCTCTGGCGGGTCGGGCTGACCGCGCCGCGCTGGATGCTGTCGGGCATAGGCCTGTCGGTCTTCATGATCGGTGTGTTCAGGGCCGGCCTTGGCGTCTGGATGCCCGCGCCCGAATTCTATGATCTTTTCCCTGATGCCATCCGCCTTGCGCTGATGCGCTGGTTCTGAAGGGCGCGGCGATGGATTTCATTCTTCTGGGTTTGCAGCAACTGGCCGATCCGACGGTCTTCTTGACCATGTGCATCGGCGCGATCCTTGGCGTGATCGTCGGGGCCATTCCGGGGGCTGGAGCGGCGGTAACGATCTCGATCCTGCTGCCCACCACTTTTTCTATGGACCCGCTGACAGGGATGACGCTGCTGCTGGGCGTCTATTGCGGATCGGCTTACGGGTCGGCGATCCCGGCGGTGATGATCAACACGCCAGGCAGCCCTGTGGCGGTGCTGACGGCGCTTGAGGCCAAGCCCTTTGTCGACAGGGGCGAGGCGCGGCGTGCGATGAGCCTTGCCTATTCGTCGTCCTTCGTGGGCGGTGTTCTGGCCGTGCTGGCTCTGATGCTTCTGACCAAGCCCTTGGCGGAGGTCGCCAAGAACTTCGGGTCGGCTGAGTTTGCCATGCTTGCTTTCGCGGCGCTGGTCCTTGTGATCATCGGTCATGGCGGGCGGCGAGTGGAGGCCACGGCCGCGCTGGCTTTCGGTCTGTTCCTTGCCACGGTGGGGATCGAGACGGCCTATTCGACACAGCGCTACAGTTTCGGTCAAAGCTGGCTGATCCAGGGCATTCCGCTGGTGCCGATGGTGATCGGGCTTTTCGCCATGTCGGAGGCGCTGATCCAACTGACGGGGCGCGACACGACGCGGCAGACCGTGCAACTGAAGGGGCATTTCTTCTCAGGGTTCTTCGAGGTCTTCCGCTACAAGGTCACGCTGTTCGGATCTTCCATTTTCGGCATCATCTGCGGGATCATGCCGGGGGTGGGCGAGTTTTTGGCCCAACAGGTGAACTATGTCTGGGCGCGAAAGCTGTCGAAGGAGGGGCATCTGTTCGGCAAGGGGGCGCCGGAAGGCATCATCGTGTCTGAGGCCACGAACAATGCGGTGCCGCCTGCCGCGCTGATCCCCATGCTGGCGCTGGGCATTCCGGGCGAGGAACTGACCGCGATGATGCTGGCGGTGTTCCTTGTGCATAACGTCATTCCGGGGCCGGACCTGTTTCTGAACCGGCCGGAATTCGTGGCGGGGCTTTACTGGACGCTTCTGGCGATGAATGTGGTCATCATCCTGTTCCTGCTGGTGGCCACCAACACGATCGCGCGGGCGGCGTTGATCAACAAGCGCTTCCTTGGCGTGGCGATCCTGACGCTGTCGCTGATCGGGACCTATGCATCGAACTACAATTTCTCGGATGTCGGGCTGGCGATGGGCTTTGCAGTGCTGGGATACATCCTGCGCAGCCACCGCTGGCCATTAACGCCGATCCTGCTGGGCGTGGTAATGGGGCCGATCCTTGAGAACCGCTTCCGTCAGGCGGTAGGGGGCGCAGGGGGCGACATGTCGATCTTCGTGACGCGGCCCATCTCGGCCATCATGTTGGCAGGGCTGTGCCTGCTTTTGTTCTTCACCATAAGGGCATCGCTGAAGGCGCGTCGCCCACGCGAGGACTGGCAGATCAATGATACTTGACCAAGCGACCATCGACCGTCTGGCGTCCGCGCCAATTCCACGGCAGCGCCTGCTGATTGGCGGCGAGTGGGTGGAGGGGCAGGGGGAGCCTGTCCCCGTCTTGTCACCCATTGATGGGGCGCGGCTCACGGAATTGGCTGGGGCGAGTACGGCGGATGTCGCGCGGGCTTGTTCGGCAGCGCGGGCGGCCTTTGACGACGGGCGCTGGGCGGCGCGTGCGCCGGCTGAGCGCAAGAAAGTGCTGCATCGGCTGGCCGACTTGATCGAAGCGCATGCGGTGGAACTGGCCGTCCTTGGCGTGCGCGACAATGGGACCGAGATTTCGATGGCGCTGAAGGCCGAACCCGGCAGCGCGGCGGGGACCTTCCGCTATTATGCCGAGGCTATCGACAAGGTCTATGGCGAGGTTGCACCTACGGCGGGCAATGTGCTGGCGCTGATCCACCGCGAACCCGTGGGGGTGGTGGGGGCCATCGTTCCATGGAACTTCCCCTTGATGATCGGGGCGTGGAAGGTGGCGCCCGCGCTGGCGATGGGGAATTCCGTCGTGCTGAAACCGGCGGAGACGGCGTCGCTGACGCTGATCCGGCTGGCGGAACTGGCGCTTGAGGCTGGTGTGCCGCCGGGGGTGTTCAACGTGGTCACCGGGCCGGGGCGGGTGACGGGCGAGGCGCTGGCGCTGTCGCCGGATGTGGATGTGCTGGTCTTCACCGGATCGGGGGCGACGGGGCGGCGGCTCTTGGAGTATTCCGCGCGGTCGAACTTGAAGCGGTGCTATCTGGAACTGGGGGGCAAGTCGCCCAACATCGTCTTTGCCGATGCGCCCGATCTGGGGGCGGCGGCGAAAGCGGCGGCGATGGCGATCTTTCGCAACGCGGGGCAGGTCTGCGTGGCGGGGTCGCGGCTTCTCGTTGAGGCGTCGGTGCAGGAGGCCTTTCTGGAGGCTTTGGTGCAGGCGACAGCGGCGCTGCAGGTGGGCAATCCCTTGAACCTTGGCACGCACGTAGGAGCGGTGAATTCGCTGGCGCAGTTGGAGGGCAATCTGCGCTTCGTGACCGAGGCGCGCGAGCAGGGGGCCGAGGTGCTGCGTGGCGGGGAGCGCATCCTGACCGAGACGGGGGGATATTACATGGACCCAGCCATCGTGGCGCGGGTCGCACCGACCCAGCGGCTTTTCCGCGAAGAGGTGTTCGGGCCAGTGCTCGCCGTGACGACGTTTGAGACGGAGGCGGAGGCGCTGCATCTGGCCAATGCCACCGATTACGGTCTGGCGGCCGGGGTGTGGACGGCGAACCTTGGCCGGGCGCACCGAATGGTGCGGGGCATCCGCGCAGGCGTCGTGCATGTGAACACCTATGGGGGCGCGGATGCGACCGTGCCACTGGCAGGGGCGAAGCAGTCCGGCAACGGGGCAGACAAGTCGCTGCATGCGCTGGAAAAGTACACCGACCTCAAGACGGCATGGATCCAACTGTAATGAATGACGAACGCACCATTCTTGTCGCCGGAACATGGGACACGAAGAACGACGAACTGGGCTACATGTCCGATGTCATCCGGGCGCAGGGCGGTCGGGTGATGACGATGGATGTATCGGTTCTGGGCGACCCGTCTGCCCCCTGCGACATTTCCAAGCATCAAGTGGCCGAGGCGGCGGGGGCGAGCATCGCCGAAGCCATCGCCGCTGAGGATGAGAATGTCGCCATGCAGATCATGGCGAAAGGGTCGGCCCGTATCGCGGCACGGCTGCAGGCCGAAGGGGCGATCCATGGCGTGGTGGTGCTGGGTGGCACGATGGGCACCGATCTCGCGCTGGACCTCTGTTCTGCGCTGCCCTTGGGGGTGCCGAAATACGTCGTCTCCACTGTCAGCTTCTCGCCCATGATCCCGCCGGAGCGGCTGCCTGCCGATATCCAGATGATCCTCTGGGCGGGGGGGCTGTACGGCCTCAACTCCATCTGCAAGGCATCGCTGTCTCAGGCGGCGGGGGCGGTGCTTGGGGCGGCGCGGGCGGTGGAACTGCCCCGGCGAGACCGTCCGTTGATCGGTATGACCAGCTTCGGCAAGACCGTGCTACGCTACATGGTCGACCTAAAGCCCGCGCTGGAGGCGCGGGGCTTTGAGGTGGCGGTGTTCCATGCCACGGGGATGGGTGGGCGGGCTTTCGAGAGCCTAGCGGCAGAGGGTGCCTTTGCAGCGGTCCTCGATTTCGCGCCGCAAGAGGTGGGCAACCACCTGTTCGGGTCCGCGATCAGCGCGGGGCCGGACCGCCTGACGTCGGCGGGGGCGCGGGGGGTGCCGCAGGCCGTGTCCATCGGCTGTTATGACCTGATCGATTACGTGGGCTGGAATCCCTTGCCAGACCGGTTTTCTGACAACCCAAGCCATGCACACAACCGTCTTCTGTCCTCGGTCGTACTGGATGGTCCACAGCGGCGAATGGTGGCGCGGGCGGTGATGGAGAAGTTGGCTGCGGCCAAAGGAGAGACGGTGTTCCTGCTGCCGCTAGCGGGCGGCAACGAATGGGACCGTGCGGGTGGGCCGTTGCATGATGCGGCGGGTTTGGCCGAATTTCTTGACGAGGTTCGCAAAGCCTGTCCCACCAATGTCCGGCTGATCGAGATCGGGGCCCATATCAACGATGCGGCCTTCACCGAGGCGGCTCTGACGGTGGTGGACGGCTGGGTCGCATCGGGTCTTCTGCCGAAAGGGTAAGGTGATGCCGCATATCCAGATCGACTATTCCGCCAATCTGGAAAGCCGGCTGGATATGGCTGCGCTTTGCGCCGTGCTGCGGGATGCAGCGGTGGCGACAGGCATCCTGCCCTTGGCAGGTATTCGGGTGCGGGCCACAGCCTGCACCCATATGGTGATTGCGGATGGAAATCCGGACCATGCCTTCCTCGACATCTCGCTCCGCCTGCGGGGCGGGCGCGAGGCCGACGCCAAGCTTCAGGCAACTCAGAGTATCTTTGCCGCCGCCGAGGCCTTCTGTGCCGAGGTTCTGGCGACGTCCTCCCTCCTTCTGAGCTTCGAGATGAGGGATATCGACCCTGCGCTGTCGCCCAAGACATCCTCCATCCGCCGCTACCTGCCGGGAGAGCCATCATGACCGATCTCGCCACGCATCTGGCCCGGTTGCAGGATCATCTGGCGCGGTTCCGGAGGGGGGGCATCCTAAACCTGATCTGCGGACAGGATGAGGCGGGGGAGGGGTGGTTCGAGACACGATCCCCGGTCGATGACAGCCTCATCGCGCAGGTGGCGCTGGGGACTGCGGCAACGGTGGACCGTGCGGCGCGTGCGGCCAAGGCGGCCTTTCCGGCCTGGGCCGCGATGCCGGGGGCGGAACGGAAGGCAGTGCTGCACCGCATTGCCGATCTGATCGAGGCGCGGGCCGAGGAGATTGCGCTGTGCGAATGCTGGGATACCGGGCAGGCGTGGCGCTTCATGTCGAAGGCGGCGTTGCGGGGGGCCGAGAATTTCCGCTTCTTCGCCGATCTCGCCCCCGGCGCGCGGGACGGGCAGAGCCTGCCATCGCCCGATCATCTGAACATCACCAGCCGACATCCTATCGGACCGGTGGGGGTGATCACGCCATGGAACACACCCTTCATGCTGTCCACATGGAAGATCGCACCCGCGCTGGCCGCAGGCTGCACGGTCGTGCACAAACCAGCGGAGTTCAGCCCGTTGACGGCGCGGCTTCTGGCCGAGATTTGCCATGAGGCGGGGCTGCCACCCGGTGTTCTGAACCTTGTTAACGGTATGGGCGAAGGTGCGGGCAAGGCGCTGACCGAACATCCCGACATCAAGGCCATCGCCTTTGTCGGCGAGTCTCGCACGGGCAGCGCGATCATGAAGCAGGGGGCGGACACGTTGAAACGTGTCCATTTCGAACTGGGCGGAAAGAACCCTGTGGTGGTGTTCGAGGATGCCGATCTGGAGCGCGCGCTGGATGCCGTGATCTTCATGATCTATTCGCTGAACGGAGAGCGCTGCACGTCATCTTCGCGCCTTTTGGTGCAGGAGACCATCGCGGAGGCCTTCCACGCGCGGCTGATCGAACGGGTGAACCGCATCCGGGTGGGCCATCCGCTGGACCCCGCAACCGAGGTCGGGCCCCTGATCCACCAGACGCATTTCGACAAGGTGGCGGGCTACGTGGCCATCGGGCAGGCCGAGGGCGCGACACTTGCTGCAGGAGGCGGGCGCGTGGAGGAGACGGGCTGGTTCATGCGGCCCACGCTGTTCACCGATGCGCGCCCCGAGATGCGGATCGCGCAGGAAGAGGTGTTTGGGCCCTTCCTGACCTCTTTGCGCTTTCGTGATGAAGCGGAGGCCTTGGCGGTTGCCAATGGCGTGGCCTATGGCTTGACGGGCTATGTCTGGACCAATGATCTGACCCGCGCCCTGCGTTTCAGCGAAGGACTAGAGGCTGGCATGATCTGGGTGAATTCCGAGAATGTCCGCCATCTGCCCACGCCGTTTGGTGGGGTGAAAGCCTCTGGTATTGGGCGCGATGGCGGGGACTGGTCCTTCGACTTCTACATGGAGACGAAGAATACGGCCTTTGCGCTTGGCCGTCACAAGATGCAGAGGCTGGGGCTGTGATACCTATCCTTGCCCTGACCGTCGCGCAGTGACGAAAGGAGCTAGTATGCCCATCCCGTCGCCGAACCTGAACCCGCCCTTCAACATCGTGCGCCTCAGCCATGCGGAACTTCGCGTCACCGATCTGGCGTGGAGCCGCACCTATTACGTCGATGTTCTGGGCTTGCAGGTCACGCATGAGGAACCCGACACAATCTATCTGCGCGCGATGGAGGAGCGGGGGCATCACTGCCTGATCTTACGGCAGGCGAACGAGGCGTCGATAGGAAGCCTGGGGTTCAAGCTCTGGTCGGAAGAGGATCTTGACCGCGCGGCGACATGGTTTGCGGGGCAGGGCCTGCCCGTGAACTGGGTGGAGCGACCTTTCATGGGGCGTGTGCTGGCGACGCGCGATCCTTGGGGTGTGCCTTTGGAGTTCTACGCCCGGATGGACCGCCTGCCGCCGATCCACCAGAAATACGCGCTCTATCGCGGGGTGAAGCCGCTCAGGATCGATCACTTCAATCTTTTCTCCCCTGATGTGGACAAGGCGGTGGTCTTCTATGGCGCGATGGGGTTCCGCCTGACGGAATACACGGCGGATGAAGAGACGGGGCGGACATGGGCCGCGTGGATGCATCGCAAGGGGGGCGTGCATGATGTGGCCTTCACCAACGGCACAGGGCCGCGCTTGCATCATGTGGCCTTCTGGGTGCCGACGCCGCTGAACATCATCGACCTTCTCGATCTGATGTCCACCTCCGGATATCTGGCGAATATCGAGAGAGGGCCGGGGCGGCACGGGATTTCCAACGCCTTTTTCCTCTACATCCGCGACCGCGATGGGCACCGGACGGAAATCTACTGTTCCGACTACCAGACCACGGACCCCGATCTGGAACCGATCAAGTGGGACCTCAAGGACCCGCAGCGCCAGACGCTCTGGGGCGCGCCCGCCCCACGGACATGGTTCGAACTGGGGTCAGTCTTCGAAGGCACCGACCTACGTGAGAGCGACCTGAAGGCCCAGCCAATCATTGCTCCATGACCGGACCCGGGAGACAGGGATGCTTGTAAGTTTCATGGCCGACGGTCGCCCCTTCTGGGGTGTGGCGGGACAGGGCGGGGTGATTGCGCTGTCGCTGGAGTATCCGCAATGGCCCGGCCTGCGCGAGGTCGTCGCGGCAGGGGCGATGGACCTTGTGCTGGCGGCGGCGGCGGGGCGCGAGGCGACGCATCCCGATGGCACCTTCACCCATGACATTCCGATCCGCGACCCCGAAAAGATCATCTGCGTTGGCGTCAACTTCCCGGACCGCAATGCCGAATACCGCGACGGGCAGGAGGCACCTGCCAACATGTCGCTTTTCGTGCGCTTTCCGCGCAGCTTCACCGGGCATGGCGCGCCGCTGATCCGCCCGCCGGAAAGCGCGCAACTGGATTACGAGGGCGAGATTGCTGTCGTGATCGGCAAGGGCGGGCGGCGCATTCCAGAGGCCGAGGCGCTGGGCCACATCGCGGCGCTGACCCTGTGCAATGAGGGCACGATCCGCGACTGGGTGCGCCATGCGAAGTTCAACGTGACGCAAGGAAAGAACTGGGATCGGTCTGGGGCGATGGGGCCGGGGCTGGTGCCCTTCCGTGATCCTGCGCAGATCCTGGACGTTGCCTTGACCACACGGGTGAACGGTGAGGTCCGGCAGGCGGACAGGACAGGGCGGATGCTGTTCCCAGTGGCGCGCCAGATCGCCTATATCAGCACCTTCACCACGCTGGTACCGGGCGACATCATCGTGACCGGCACACCCACCGGGGCAGGGGCGCGGTTCGATCCGCCGGTTTGGCTACGCCCCGGCGATGTGGTGGAGGTGGAGGCTGAGGGTATCGGGCTCTTGCGCAATGGGGTGGCCGACGAATGACGCCGGACGAGATCGAGGCAGCCGCACGGCAGTTGCGCGAGGCGGAAGTGACGGGCGTTCAATGCGGGCTTCTGTCGCTGGCGCATGAAGGGATGACACTGGATGAGGCCTATGCCGTCCAAGCGGCGTTCGTTGCCATGAAGGAAGCGGCGGGCGCGCGGCGGATCGACAAGCCGCGCGATGCAGCAGGCGCTGGGGATCGACACACCGGATTCTGGCGTTTTACTGGACGACATGCTGTTTCCCGACGAGGCGGCGATACCGGAGGGGCGGTTCATCCAGCCAAGGGTGGAGGCCGAGATCGCCTTCGTCATGAAGGCACCACTGGCGGGAACCGCAGTCACGCGGGCCGATGTGCTGGCCGCGACCGATTATGTCTCCCCTGCACTCGAAATCCTCGACACGCGCATCCGGCGTATCGATCCAGAAACGGGCCGCGCACGGATCATCACCGACACGGTCAGCGATAATGCGGCGAATGCGGGCATCGTGCTGGGCGCAGCGCAGCATGGCGTAGAGGCGGTCGACCTGCGCTGGGTAGGGGCGATCTTGAAGCGAGACGGGGTTGTGGAAGAGACGGGATTGGGTGCAGGCGTGTTGGACGATCCGGTGACGGGCATCTTGTGGCTGGTGCATCGGCTGGCGCGCTACGGGCAAGGGATCGCGGCGGGCGAGGTGCTGTTGTCAGGAAGCTTCATCCGACCAGTGGAAGCGCCGTCGGGCAGCCGGTTCGACGCCGATTTCGGCCAATTCGGCCATGTCGGCGTAACGTTCTAGGACGGAGAAAGACAGGCGATGACCGATCTGATGGCACGGCGGCGGGCGCTTCTGGGGCCGAACATGTCGACCTTCTACGACGATCCGGTGCATCTGGTGCGGGGCGAAGGGGTCTGGCTCTGGGATGCTGAGGGGCGGCGCTATCTGGATTGCTACAACAACGTTGCCCATGTGGGCCATTGCAATCCAAGGGTGGTGGAGGCGCTGTGCCGTCAGGCAGGCACCTTGAACACCCATACGCGCTATCTGCACGAGGGCATCCTTGATTATGTGGAGAGGTTGACAGCGACCTTCGCCGATCCGCTGAAGACGGCGATCCTGACCTGCACGGGATCGGAGGCGAATGACATCGCTCTCAGGATGGCGGAGGCGGTGACGGGCAAGCGGGGGATCGTTGCGACGGATGCCACCTATCACGGCAATACGGCGCTGGTGAGCCACCTGTCGCGCAGCAACGTGCCGGAGGTGGGTTTCGGCCTCGGCGGGCTGATCCGGCACATAGAGGCTCCCGACAGCTATCGCATCCTTGATCCCGATGGGCAGCGTTTTGCCGCAGCCGTGGAATTGGCCGTTGCCGATCTGGAACGGTCGGGAGTGGGGTTCGCGGCGCTGATCGTCTGCCCGCTGTTCTTGAACGAGGGCTTTCCGGCTCAACGGGAAGGATGGCTGCAACCCGCAGCCGAGGTCGCCCGGCGGGCGGGCGGTCTTTTGATCTGCGACGAGGTGCAGTCGGGGTTTGGCCGATCGGGCAGCCATTTTTGGGCGCATCAGCGGCAGGGTGTGGTGCCAGATGTGGTGACGCTGGGCAAGCCGATGGGGAACGGTCATCCGGTGGCTGGCGTGGTCACGAGCGAAGAGGTGATGGCGCGCTTCCGCACGGCCTTCCGTTATTTCAACACTTTCGGGGGGAACCCCGTATCCTGCGCCGTGGCGATGGCGGTCTTGGAAGAGGTGCAGGCGCAGGGCTTGCAAGAGAATGCCCGCCGCATCGGAGCCTTGGCCGCCGCGCGGTTGGGTGACCTTGCCAGACGCCATCCGGTGATCGGCGATGTGCGGGAAAGCGGGATGGTCTTTGGCGTGGAATTCGTGCTGGACCGGGACGCGAAGACCCCGGCCCCGGCCTATGCCGACCGGGTGGTGAACGAATTGCGGGCGCGGGGGGTTTTGCTGTCGAAACTCGGGCGACATCGCAACACGCTAAAGATCCGCCCGCCGATGCCTTTCGGCGAGGAACACCTGCTGTTGCTGATTGATACGCTCGACGCCGTGCTGTCGGATTTGGACCCTGCGGCATGACCGATCCTGTCGCCGAGGCGCTGGCGCTCTGGGGGCTGGAGGGAGCGGCGTACCACCTCGTCGCCGGGCGGGAGAACCGGGTGTTCCGGGTCGAGATGCCGCAGGGAATGGCGGCGTTGCGGGTGCGAAGGCCGGGCTATCGGAGTGACGCGGAACTGCGGTCGGAACTGGATTGGATGGATGCGATGCGACGGGCGGGGCTGTCGGTGCCGCAACCCATCGCGTCGCGGTCGGGGGCCTTGCTGGAACGGGTGGGGGACTTCCGCGTCGATCTGCTGGACTGGCTTCCGGGGCAGCCGATGGGCGAGGGGCGCGGGCCGCTTGCCCTGACCGATGCGCCGGGCGTCTTTTCCCGTCTGGGAGAGGAGATGGCGCGGCTCCATGCCGCCTGCGACGTATGGCTGCCGCCCGATGGTTTCGCGCGGGTCAAGTGGGATGCCGAAGGGCTGATCGGAGAAACCCCGCTCTGGGGGCGGTTCTGGGAAAACCCGACATTGTCGCCAGAGCAGCGGGATCTCTTCCTGCGGTTCCGCGATCTTGCCCGGGTGGAACTGGCGCGGATCGACGGGGCAGTGGATAAGGGTTTGATCCACGCCGATCTTGTACGCGAGAACGTGCTACTCGACGGAGACCGGTTGCATCTGATCGACTTCGACGATGGCGGCTGGGGGTTCCGGCTCTTCGACATCGCGACGGCGCTGCTGAAGCATCGGCACGAGTCTGATTTCTCCGAACTGGCGGCGGCCCTGCTGTCGGGCTATCGCCGGGTGCGGACAATCGACACGAGGCCGCTTCGCCTCTTTCTTGCACTTCGGGCGGTGACCTATCTGGGATGGATCGTCCCGCGTTTGAGCGAAGAAGGCGGTGCGCAGCGCAATACACGCTTCATTGCCGATGCCGAGGTGATGTGCAGGCGCTGGCTGGATCGCGGGGAGTAAGGGCGCTTAGCGCATCACGAAGGGATCGGGGATCGGGTCGTCGGAGGTGCGCAGCCACACGGTCTTCGTCCGCGTATAGTCCAATGCGGCAGCAAGGCCTCCTTCGCGGCCATGGCCTGAAAGGCCGTGGCCCCCGAAGGGGGCGATGGGCGACACGGCACGGTAGGTGTTCACCCAGACAACGCCCGCCCGGATGCCGCGGATCATCCGGTGCGCGCGGGTGAGCGAACGGGTGAAGACGCCGGAGGCCAAACCGTAGGCGGTGGCATTGGCCTTTTCCAAGGCCTCCTCTTCCGTCTCGAAACTGTCGACGGCAAGAACGGGGCCGAAGAATTCTTCCCCCAGTGCCGGCGCATCGGGTGCCATGGAACAGTCAAGGATCGTGGGTGGGAAGAAGAAGCCCGGTCCGGGCAGGGGGCTGCCCCCTGTGATCAGAATGGCGCCATTTTCCAGCGAAGCGGCGATGGTGGCGCTGATGTGGTCGCGCTGGCGGGCGGTGCAGAGCGGGCCGACTTCCGTGGCCATGTCGTCCGGCGCGGCGACACGGATCGCCTCCGCCTTTGCCTTCAGCCGAGCGAGGAAGGCGTCTTTGACGCCGGCCTGCACGAGCAGGCGCGAGCCTGCTACGCAGCTTTGCCCCGTGGCCGCGAAGATACCCGAGACCTGCGCGTTGGCGGCGCTGTCCAGATCGGCGTCGTTGAAGACGATGAAGGGCGACTTCCCACCCAGTTCCAGCGAGGTGGAGGCGAGGTTCTCGGCCGAGTTCCTTACAACGGCGCGGGCTGTGCCGGGCCCGCCGGTGAATGCGATATGGGCCACTTTGGGATGTGTGGTCAGCACCCGCCCGCAGGTCGGGCCAAACCCCGTCAGGATGTTCACCACGCCAGCCGGAAAGCCCGCCGCATGGATCAGCCGCGCGAAGTGCAAAAGCGGCGCAGGCCCGTCCTCGGATGCTTTGAGCACCACAGTGCAGCCCGCGGCGAGGGCGGGGCCGAGCTTGACCGCCGAAAGGAACAGCTGCGAATTCCACGGCACTATGGCCGCCACCACGCCCACGGGTTCGCGGCGAAGCCAGACCTCCATATCCGGCTTGTCGATCGGCAGATGCGCGCCTTCGATCTTGTCGGCCAGCCCGGCGTAATAGCGGTAGTAATCGGCCACATAGGCGATCTGCGCGGTGGTTTCGCGGATGATCTTGCCTGTGTCGCGTGTCTCGATCCGCGCCAGTTCAGGCGCGGCTTCTGCCACCAGATCGGCCAGCCGCATCAGAAGCTTGCCGCGCTGCGTCGCCGTCATCTTCGGCCAAGGGCCAGAGACGAAGGCGCGATGCGCGGCTGTCACGGCGCGGTCCACTTCGGCTTCGCGCGCTTCGGGCATGTCGGCCCAAGGTGCGGCCGTTGCCGGATCGAGACTGGGGAAACGGCCCGCGCCATCCTCGAAGGCCCCATCGATGTAAAGCTGAAAGCGGTCCATTCGCGGGTCCTTACTGGAAGGCGGGCATCACATCGTCGATGAAGCGTTTCAGGCTGTCGCGCTTTCTCTCGAAGCTTTGGCCGCTGTCGATCCAGAGCGAGAATTCGTCATAGCCCAGCGCCTTTATCCGGTGAAGGCGGTCAATCACCTCGGGCACGTCGCCGATCAGAAGATTATCCCGCATCACCTGCGGCGAATAGAAGGGATGGGCGGCGATCTCTTCCTCGGTCAGCGGTTCGATCAGACCCTTCGAAATGGGCCGCTTGTTCACGAACCACGCCCCGAAATAGTTGTAGAAGTTGTTGAGTTCTTGCGCAGCCAATTCGGCATCGGCGCGGTCTTTCGCGACATAGCCGTGCTGCAGGATCATGATCTTCGGGCGTGGGACCTCGGGTGCCTTGGTGCAGGCATCGTTGAAGCGCTGCATCAGGCTTTCGACTTCAGAAAAAGGATTGTGCAGCGGCGTGCATTGGACATGACAGCCGTTCGAGACCGCGAATTCGTGGCTGTTGGGGTCGCGCGCCGCGACCCAGATCGGAGGATGCGGCTGCTGCAAGGGCTGCGGCGCAGAGGTCGTGGCGGGAAACTGCCAGTACTGCCCGTCATGGGCATAGTCCCCGGCCCAGAGGCCCTTGATCGCGGGGATCAGCTCACGCATCCGCCCGCCTGCGTTCCACGCATCCAACCCCGGCATGATGCGTTCATATTCAAAGCTGTAGGCCCCCCGCGCGATGCCAAGGTCGAGGCGGCCATCCATGATGATGTCGGCCATCGCGGCCTCTCCGGCCAGTTTGATCGGATGCCAGAAGGGAGCGATCACGGTGCCGGTGCCAAGGCGAACATTCTTCGTCCGCCGTGCGAGGTCCACAAGGTTCAGTAGGGGGTTCGGCGCAATGGTGAAGGACATGCCGTGATGCTCACCCGTCCAAATCGCACACATGCCGCCCTCGTCGGCCATGTGGCACAGCTCCAGCATCTCTTGATAGAGGCGCGGTTCAGGGTCGGTGGGACTGACACGCTCCATATGCACGAAGAGCGAGAATTTCATCACTTGGTCTCCCCGGCGACCAGCGCGACCCGGCCCCTGTCCTGATTTCCGAAATAGATACCGTAATTGCCCATTCGCGACTCCTCGGCCAGCCGTTCCAGCATGACGCGGAGCGCCTGATCGGTGACTTCGGCAAAACTGTCCGGCACAAGATCGACGAAGGCGCCCTTGGCGGGCTGGCCGCCGGTACAGGGGCAGCGGAAGGCGATGTGCTGCTGTCCGCGCGCGACGTCTTCATAGACAGAGTAGAGCGGGCCGGGCGCGGCAATGAGTCCTGTCCGGGCGATGAGGGCCGTTAGAGCCGCCGCAGTGCCGTCCCGGCCGACGCGGGCGGTGGGCAGGGTCAGGCCACCGAAACCGTCATCCACCAGAAAGACCTGTCCGCCTTGTTCAAGGATGGCCGACACGATGATGTCCGGCCCCGTTGGGACTGTCGCCTGCGTGGCGACGGGGGTGAAATAGGTGCCGCGATAGTAGCCAAGGCCCGGCGCCGAGGTGGCATGGAAGGCCTCCACCTGACCGATGAGGATGGCGTGGTCCCCAGCCTCGACCATCTTGAACAGCGTACAGTCGAACCAAGCCGCCACGCCGGGCAGGATCGGGCTGCCCGCAGGGCCGATCTGCCAGTCGATCCCGGCAAACCGGTCAGCCACAGGACGGGCGAAGGTGGTGGAAATGTCCTTCTGGCCTTCGGCGAGGATGTTCACCGCGAAATGGGCGGTGGTTGTAAAGTTTACGTAATTTACGGAATTACGCGCAATCTGCACCAGAAGGAGCGGCGGGTCGAGCGAGACAGAGGCGAAGCTGTTCGCGGTGAAGCCAAGCGGGCGCCCCGCACCGTCGGTCGTGGTGACGACGGTAACGCCCGTCATGAATGTGCCGAAGGCATCACGCAGGGCACGACGGGCGGCAGCGGGGTCGGTCATGCGCGCAGCCCTTCGGTTTCCACCATGATAGGCGTGTTGAGCCAGTCGCGCAGGGCGGAAGTGACGCGGTCGGGCGCGGTAAGGTTGACCATGTGGCGGTGCCCTTCGATCACCACGGCGCGGCCGCAGGGGGCGGTGGCGGCCATAAGTCGCGTCATCTCGGGCGTGGAGTTGGGGTCGCCATCGGCGGTGAGCACGAGGGCGGGGCAGCAGATCGCCTCCCAGCGGTCGGCATAGACATCGTCGCCTTCTGCGAAGGCGCGATAGGCGGCGGCATAGCCCTGCGGGTTCACTTCCTTCAGCCAGCGCGCGACCTGCGCGCGGGGGGCGGCATCCTCGGCCCCGCGGGTGAACCAGCGGTCAAGTGGGGCTTCGGCATCGAAGCGGCCCTCGGCCATGGCCGTGGCGCGGGACAGGACGGCGGCGCGGGCCTCGGGCGTCCGGCGGTGGACGGCGTTCAGAACGGCCACGCGGCGGATGAGTTCGGGGTAGTCGGCGGCCAGCCCCGTGGCGATCAGCGCGCCCATCGAATGGCCCGCCACATTCACCGCGCCTGCATTGAGTGCAAGGATGGCCCGCGCTGCCCATGTCACGAAATCGGGCAACCGCGCGCCAGCGGGCAGCGGGGAGGAGCCGCCATGCCCGGGCATGTCGATGGCGAAGACCCTATGCGTCGCGGCCAGTCCCGCGATCTGCGGTGCCCATGCGCGGGAATTGAGGCCCACACCATGGATCAGGACAAGTGGTTCCCCGGCCCGATCCTTTGGACCCACCTCGATCAGACCGACAGAGAGGCCGTCAGACAGCCGCAGGGTTCGCGACATCATGGCCCAGATCCTTCAGATCCTGATAACGGTCGCCGATCCGGTGATGCGGCCGCCCGCCGATAGAGGCACCAAGGGCGACGACGATCTCATCTTCGGCCGGAGCGTCGGGGATGGAGAAATGGACTGTCAGGTAATGCGAGCGGCGGCCTTCGTCATTCTTGTCCATCAGCGGGATCATCACAGGCGTGTTCGCCCCGCCCCGTATATTGGTGAAGGCGAGATAGGTCTTGGCCCCTACGGCCTGCCGGTAGTGATTGCCGAAGCGCAGCGTGTGGATCAGGGCAGAGGCATGCTCCACCTCGCCATTCAGCCCGCAGATGGCGGCTTTGCCATAGCCTTCGACCTTGTCGCCGCCCCCAGCCGCCTCAAGGATCATGCCGGTCAGCAATGCACCGAGTTCGGGCGCGATCTCGTGGATCGCGGGCTTAAGGTCTTCGACAAATCCCATCCCAGCCCAGGGGTTGCGCAGCACCGCCGCCGCGCCGATCAGTTTCAAAGGGCGGGGCGCGGCGCGGCCGCCTTCGATCAAGGTCGTTTCGACATGGAGCAGGGTCTTGCGGATCTGGGCGGGCATCGGGAACCTCGGGCTTTCGATGGATGGTATGTTGGTATACCATCGGACAGACTGTCAATGAGTCGTTGGCCCGGTCGGGCCTTGGGGGATGGGCATGGAGCGCATGGCGCCAGACGAATTGCGGATTGACCGCCCGCCCCAGACCCTGCGTGTCATCGCGCTTGATCGGCTGCGCGCGGCGATCATCGCGGGCCGCTTTCCGGGCGGAACGCGGCTGGTGGAGCGGACGCTCTGCGATCAGCTGGGTGTCAGCCGGTCTGTGGTGCGCGAAGTGATCCGGGTGCTGGAGACGGAGGGGCTTGTCGAAACGCTTCCCAATCGCGGGCCGGTTGTGGCGCGGCTCGACTGGGCGCAGGCCCGGCAGGTCTATGAGATCAGGCGGCAACTGGAGGGCAATGCGGCAGAGGCGTGTGCGCAGGGGGCGGATGCGCGCGTGGACGCGGCCTTGGCCGAGGCGCTGGCCACCATCCGGGATGGGGGCGAGGACCGGGTCTTCGCGGCGACGACCCGTTTCTACGAAGTGATCTTTACCGCTGCGGGCCACCACATCGCTTGGGAGATCGTGCAGCGCCTGAACGGTCGGATCAGCCGATTGCGGGCGCTGACACTCGCGGCACAGGATCGGGCGGTGCCGGGGCCGGAACGGATGGCGCGCATCGCGGCCGCGATTGCCGCACGGGACGGTGCAGCGGCCCGGCGCGCGGTAGAAGAGCACCTGACAGAGGCCGCCATGCTGGCGCAACGGGCGCTTGAGGGGGAATGATGGCCGCGTACTGGATCGCTCATGTCACGGTGACGGACCCCGAAGTCTATCGGGGCTATCAGGCGCTGGCCCCGGCGGCCTTCGCCCGGTTCGGGGCGCGGTTTCTGGCGCGCGGCGGGGAGTCAGATGTTCTGGAAGGCCCGCAAGCCACGCGGCATGTGGTGATCGAGTTTCCCGATCTGGCCAGCGCACGCGCCTGCTATCATTCCGACGAATACCGCGCCGCGCGGGCGGCACGGGAGGGTGCGGCAGAGGTTGCCGTCGTGATCGTCGAGGGGCTCTGACCCTGGACGCGTCGTCAGCCGGGGTCAGTGCGAGGTGACCGGGTCTTCCACGGGCTTGGCGAGTTCCTTTCGCGAGATCAGCGTATAGAAAGCAGGCACGACAAAGAGTGTGAAGATCGTCCCGATCGTGATGCCCGAAAAGATCACAAGGCCCACGGAATAGCGCGCCGCCGCACCAGCACCATCCGCGATGATCAGCGGTATCACCCCAAGCGCCATTGCCGCCGTCGTCATCAGGATGGGCCGCAGTCGCACCTTCGCGGCGGCGACGATGCCGTCGCGCGCCGAAAGGCCCCGTTCGCGCCGCGCCTGATTGGCGAATTCCACCAGCAGGATGCCGTGCTTGGTGATCAGCCCGATCAGCGTGATCAAGCCCACCTGCGTGTAGATGTTCAGTGTGCCAAGGCCCAGGTTCAGCGGCACGATGGCCCCGAAGATCGACAATGGCACCGACATCAGGATGATCAGAGGGTCGCGGAAGCTTTCGAATTGCGCGGCCAGCACGAGGTAGATCACCACGATGGCCAGACCGAAGGCGAGAAGGATCGTGTTGCCCTCGGTCACCTCCAGCCGGGACTGGCCGGAATAGTCGATGAAGAACCCGTCGGGCATGACTTTGCGCGCCTCGTCCACAATGATCTGCAGGGCATCACCTGTGGAGACGCCCGGTATGGGCAGGGCCGAGATCGTGGTGGAGTTGAGCTGATTGAACTGTTCTATGGCGTTGGGTGCGACGTCTGTCTCCACCGTCACCACGGCCGAAAGGGGTACCATCTGCCCGGTGGCAGAGCGGATATAGAATTCCGTCAGCCGTTCGGGATTGTTTCGATACTCTGCCGGGACCTGCATGATCACGTCATAGCTGTTCGAATCCCGGTCGAATTGCGCGATCGCACCGCCTCCGACGAGAAGGCCCAATGTCGTGCCAATGTCGCGGGCGGGCAGGTTCAGCGCGGCGGCGCGGTCGCGGTCGATCCTGAGCACCACCTGAGCGGAGTCGTAGGCGAGCGAGTTCTGCACAACGATGAACCGGCCCGATGCCATGGCAGCGGCCTTCACCTCTTCGGCCACTTCATAGATGCGGTCCGAAGGCCCGGTGGATTGCAACACCACGCTGATCGGAAGCCCACCCCCTGCACCGGGCAGGGAGGGAGGCGCGAAGACGAAGGCCTGAACCCCCGCGATGCCGCCGATCTTCGCCTGCAACTCCTGCTGAATTTCGGCCTGCGAGCGGTCACGCTCGGACCAGTCATTGAAGGCCCAGAGCGCGATGGCGGTGTTGGTCCCGCCGCCAAAGCCGGTGATGGAGAAATTGGCCGAAAGCTCGGGCAGGTCCTGCGTCAGGGCGCGCATCTGGTCGACATAGGTGCGGGTATAATCCGACGTCGCATAGGACGGCGCGTTGACGAAAGAGAAGAGCGCGCCGGAATCCTCTTCCGGCGCAAGCTCGGTCGAGGTCTTGGTGAACAGGTACCCGGTCAAGCCCGCCAAAACGACCACCACGAGGATGGTCACGGGACGGTAGTCGAGCGAGGAGGAGACACGGCGTTCGTACCAGTTGGCCAGCCTGTCGAAAGCGCGGTCCACCGCGATCTGAAACCGGGAATGCCCGCCCTTCTGCAGCAGGCGCGCAGACATCATCGGGGTGATGGTCACGGCCACGATGCCCGAAATGATGACCGATCCTGCCAGCGTTACCGCGAATTCTCGGAAAAGCGCGCCGGTCAGGCCCCCGGTAAAGGCAAGGGGCGCAAAGACCGCCGCAAGCGTCACGGTCATGGCAACGACCGCGCCGAAGATCTCTTTCATCCCGATGAAGGCCGCCTGAATCGGACGGAAGCCTTCCTCGATATGACGGTGGACATTCTCCACCACAACGATCGCGTCATCGACGACAAGACCGATGGCGAGCACCATGGCCAGCAGCGACAGAAGGTTGATCGAATAGCCGAAGAGATAAAGCACGAAGAGAACGCCCATCAGCGACAGCGGGATCGTCACGACCGGCATCAGCACCGACCGAAACGAGCCGAGGAAGAGAAGGATGATCAGGATGACGATGGCCACCGCCTCGGCGATCGTGATGAACACCTCTTCGATCGAGGCGCTGATCTGTTCGGTGGCATCATACATCAAGGTCAGGGCCATGCCGTCGGGCAGGCTGGACTGGATCAATGGCAGTTCCTCCAAGACGGCCGCCGACATGTCCAGCGGGTTCGCCCCCGGCGTGGGGAAGACGCCGATGAAAGTGCCGGGTTCGCCATTGAAATTCACGATGGTATCTGTGGATTCCGCGGCCAGTTCCACCCGCGCCACATCCGACAGGCGCACCACATCGGCCCCGTCGCCCTTGATCGGCAGGGCGGCAAAGGCTTCGGGTGTCTGCAGCGTCGTCTCCATCGTGATCGGATAGGTGACGAGGTCGCCCCGCGTCCGCCCCGGCGCGGCAAGGAAGTTGGAGGCGTTGATCGCGGCCAGAACCTCGGCCGCCGTCACGTTGCGTCCGGCAAGGCGGATCGGGTCTATCCAGACGCGCATCGCATAGACTTGCCCGCCCAGCACCTGAATCTCGGCCACGCCGGGGATGGTTGACATGCGGGGGCGGATCACCCGTTGGATGTATTCCGTGACCTGTTCCGAGGTCATGTTGGGGTTCTGCAGGGCCAGATACATCGTGGCGAAGGTCATCCCCGTGCCCTTCACGATGGTCGGGTCCTCTGCCTCGGACGGCAATCGCGAACGGACCTGCTGCACCTTCGACATCACCTCGGTCAGCGCCACGTCAGGATTGGCGCCCAGCCGCATGTTCACCGTCACCGTCGAAACCGAGGGGCTGGAGGATGAGGTGATGTAATCCACATTCTCCGTGGTCGCCACGGCGGCGGAGATGGGCGAGGTGATGAAGCCCTGGATCAGGTCCGGCGAGGCGCCGGGATAGACCGTGGTGATGGTGACCACCGTCTCTTCCACTTCGGGGTATTCGCGGATCTGAAGGTTGAAGAAGCCCTGCAGACCCAGCAGTACGATCAGAAGCCCAAGGACCGTCGACAGGACCGGGCGCTTGATGAAAATGTCCGACGGGCTCATTCGTCACCCCCGGTCACAGCATCCCCGGTGGCTGATGCAGCCGGGTTCACGCTGTTGTCCACAGTGGCGGGCTGGCCGTTGGACAGGCGGTTCTGGCCAGCGGTGACGACCTGATCGCCGGGTGCGACGCCTTCCACGATTTCCAGCACCCCGCCAGAGCGGCGGCCAAGACGCACGAAGACCTGCCGCAGTTCAAGCTGTGCGGTATCTGCCTCTGACGGGCGCACGACATAGACATAGTCGCCATAGAGGCTGGTCGAGACGGTGGTCTGCGGCAGGGCAATCACGCCCGCCTCGCTGGGCAGGACCACGCGGATGCGGACGAACTGGCCGGGGGTCAGCTTGCCCATCGCGTTGTCGATGGACCCTCGCAGCGCCACAAGGCGCGAGGCGGGATCGACGCGCGGGTCTATGCCGGTCAGGGCGCCGGGAAAGGTTTCGTCCAGCCCTTCGATCCGCACTTCAATCCGCTGCCCGATGGAGAGATTGGGAAGTTCCTGCTCCGGCAGGGAAAAGTCTACCCGCATGGTGGAAATGTCTTGAAGCGTGGCCACGATGGTGCCGGGGGCCACATATTGGCCAAGATCAACGCGCGGCAGGCCGATGGTTCCGGCGAAGGGGGCCGAAAGCTGGCGCTGCTCCAGCATGGCCACCGCGCGGGCAAGCTGCGCCTCGGCCGCCCGGGCGGCGGCCTGCGTCTGGTCGAGCGAGACATTCGTTGTCACCCCGCGCCGCGTCAGATCCTGCGCGCGCAAAAGGCTCGACCGTTCCAGATCGGCCTGTGTGCGGGCGGCCTCCACATCGGCCTTCTGCACCACATCGTCCAACCTCAGCAGGACATCGCCTGCCGCGACCTGCGTGTTCGGCGCGAAGGCGATCTCCTTGACCACGCCAGCCGTTTCTACCGTCAACTCCACACCTTGCGCCGCGTTCACCGTGCCGATCGCCTCAATGGTGGGGGTCCATTCCACCGGTTTCGCCTCGATGGTCGAGACCGTGGCTGCCTGACGTGGCATATTGGCGAAGATCTGCGTGATCATCTGGTCGCGAAAGAGGTTGAAACCGACAAGCCCGCCGCCGACGAGGCCAAGCAGAAGAATGGCGATGATGAAGCGTTTGACCATGACAAGAACTTTCGCGTGGAGTGCCTTGGAACAGGCTGAAAATGCAGGACCCTGCATTTACCTTGGTGACCTGAAAGTCAAGAAAACTGCCAAAGGTCGCGGGGATAGCGGTTTCCGGGTGATCTGCGCGGCAGGATGTTGCAAGACTCGGTTGATTGCGGCCAAGGCTTCTGCCACAGGCAGGTAACAAGGATGCAAAGGAAGGGCGCCGTGCGGATCGTTCCCGAACTCGCCATCCGCGACAGGATGGCTGCCGCGCGGATGCTGACGCAGGTCTTCGGCTTTCGCGGGGCGGATGCCGATGGCGATCTTTTCGCGCTGGGCGATCAACTTGTCGCTCTGGTTGCGGCCGAGGTGACCGGGCATGGCGTGATCGACCATCTGGCCTTGGCCGTCGCGGATGTAGATGCGGCCCTTGCCGATGCCCTTTCCCGTGGCGCCAAGTTGGAGGGGACCACGCCCGACGGCCCGCAGGAGATTGCGGAATTCTGGGGCGCGGGCGTGCGCTATGTCTTTCTTGAAGGGCCGGACGGCGCGCGGATCGAATTCTGCGCAAAGCTGGGTGCCGATGCCCGCGATGGTTTGCCCGGGCACGACCATATCGGCATCCCTTGCACCGATCTTGCAGCGACCGAAGCCTTCTTCCTTTCCCTCGGCTTTGACCCCGTGGCCGCCGTAGATCTGCGCCGCGCGGATGGCGTTACTAAGGTGCGCTTTCTCTCGGCGGGGGAAGGGATGGTGGAGCTTTATGAGCCACCCGCCCTGCGCGGTGCGCCCGCACCTTTCGCAGCCAAGGGGCTCTGGCACGGGCTGCGCCTCCTAGGGGCTGAAAGCGAGGGCTTGCGGATCGGCCCTGACGGGCTGCGCGTCACGCTGGCCTGAGGCCGTCGATCAAATCGCCAAAGCTGTCCCAGTGGTCAAAGGCCGCGTGATGCGGCAGGTCGGTCACGGGTGTGGTGCGATAGCCTTGGGTGAAAAGAAGAAGCGGCACATCTGCGCGCGTGGCGGTCTCGGCATCCACCTCGCTGTCCCCGACGAAAAGGACCGGCCCTCCACCGAGTTGGGTGATCGCATGATGCAGTGGGGCAGGGTCCGGCTTTCGAACGGGCAGCGTGTCGCCCCCCACGATCACCGGAAAGCGGTGCGTCCAGCCAAGCTGCGCCAGCAGGGCGCGGGTCGGGCCTTCGGGCTTGTTGGTGCAAAGCGCGAGCGGGCGGTCCAGCAGGGCCAAGGCCGCCTCCACCCCTGGATAGGGGCGGGTCAGACCGCCCGGATCATGTTCGTACCGCGCGATGAAGCGCGCGCAAAGATCGGCATGGCGGTGCAGGTCCTCGGCCATCCCGACAGCGCGCATCACCCGGCTGATCAGGATCGGCACACCGCCCCCTATGAAACCGCGCACGGTGGCAAAGGGCAGGGCGGCGATCCCCTCCTCCTCCAACAACCGGGCGACGCCAGCGTGGATATCCGGCGCGCTGTCGACCAGCGTCCCGTCCAGATCGAAGATCAGCGGAACCATCACCGTCCCGTCAGCCAGTTGCCGAACTTGGCCAGCCGCGAGGGCGGGCCCTGCCGCGCCGCCTCGCGTCGGTCGGCCATGCCGTAAAGACCGTACATCCCATGCACACCAAGCCAGCGCAGCGGTTCGGGTTCCCATTTTCGCACCCGGCGATTGACCCAAGGCAGGTGCGTCAGGTCGGTCTGCCGGTCCAGCGTCAGGTCGGCAAGCGTCCGCCCCGATAGGTTGGAGGTGGAGACGCCCACCCCCACATAGCCACCTGCCCAGCCGATCCGCGTGACAGGGTCCAGCCCCGCCGTCGCGCACCAGTCGCGCGGCACCCCGATCACCCCGCACCAAGCATGGTCGATCCGGTAGGGCCGGGCGGCGGGGAAATGGCGGTGCAGGATATCCGTCAGGCGGCGGATGGTTTCGGGATCGGGGATGCCCGACGTGTCGATGGCCGAGCCAAAGCGGTAGGGCACGCCGCGCGCGCCCACCGTTATGCGGCCTTCGCGCGTGCGCTGGCAATAGCAATAGGCATTGGCGAAATCGCCAAGGATTTCATGCCCGTTCCAACCGATCTGCGCCCAGACTTCGGGCGGCAGGGGTTCGGTGGCAATCTGGGCGGAGTTGAGCGGCAGCCATTCCCGCTTCAGTCCCGGCAGGGTGGCGGTAAAGCCTTCGGTGCAGCGCAGGATAGTGTGGGCCGTAACCGTGCCTCGTTTGGTGGTCACCCGGCCGGGCGCAAGCGCCGTGACTTCGGTTTCCTCGTGGATCGTCACCCCCATCGCCTCTACAACCTGCGCCAACCCGCGGACGAGTTTGGCAGGCTGGATGCGGGCTACGCCCTCCACCACCATCGCGCCCAGGACACCGGGGATGTTCACCCGGCTGGCTGTCTGGCCCGCACCGATCATGTGGACCCGATCCTCGCCCCAATGGCGGCGATGGGCGGTTTCCGCCTCGCAACGGGCAAGCTGCGCGGGCGTGGTGGCGACCATCAATTCGTCGGTGCGCAGGATGTCGGCCTCGATGCCTTCGGCGCCGGCCACACGGATGATCTCGTCCACCGTGCCGTTCATCGCCTGCACCATGGCCCGAACACCAGCCTCGTCAGAATGCGAGAGATAGCGGTCATGGTTCCAAGCAAAGCCGCCGGTCAGCCAGCCGCCATTGCGGCCCGACGCGCCGAAACCGGCGAAATTCTTCTCGCAGATCACGATCTTCAGTCCGGGATCGGCTTTCTTCAGGTAATAGGCCGACCACAGTCCGGTATAGCCCGCGCCGATGATGCAGACATCGGCGGTGGTGTCACCGGGCAGGGCAGGGCGACGCGTCTGGGGAAGGCCGATATCGGCGTACCAGAAGGAGACATCGCCGATGCGGGCGGGCGCGGTCATCGCAACACCTCAGAGATACCAGTCATATTCGCGGGGCAGGACATCGGCCATGAAAGCCTCGAACTCCGCCCGCTTGATCGTGGCATAGGCGGCGGGGTAGCGGGGACCAAGGTACTCTACCATCAGCGCTGACACCTCTAGCCTGTCGAGCGCGGTCCAAAGCTTTAGCGGCATCTCGGGGTCCGCCTCTTCGCCGGCATTGCCGGTGGAGGGCGGGGTGGGCGTCAGGCGTTGCGCCAGCCCGTGATGGATGCCCGCAAGGACGGCGGCCATCACGAGATACGGATTCGCCTCCGCCCCCGCGATGCGATGTTCGATCCGCCGCGCGGCCCCGCCGCCCGCCGGGATGCGGAAACTGACAGAGCGGTTGTTCGTACCCCATGACGTGTTGACGGGCACGAACTGGTTGGGCGCAAACCGGCGATAGGCGTTCAGGTTGGGCGCAAAGATGGCCATCGCATCATGGGTCGTGGCCTGCAGCCCCGCAATCGCATGGCCGATCATGGCGTCACCCGTTGGCAGCCGGTCGTCAAAGATGTTGCGCCCGTCCGCGTCCAGCACGCTGAGGTGGATGTGCAGGCCCGATCCCGATTGATCGGCAAAGGGCTTGGACATGAAGGTCGCATCCAGCCCATGACGGCCCGCCACCCCTTTTACGATCCGCCGCAGCATCAGCGCATGATCGGCGGCCCGCACAGGATCGGGCAGGTGGCCAAGGTTGACCTCAAACTGCGCGCCGCCATATTCGGCGGTCGCGGCTCCTGCGGGCACACCCTGCGCGATGCAGGCGGCGTCGATCTCGGCCAAAATGCCTGCCCATTCATCCAGCTTGTCGAAGGCCAGAACGCGCGGTGCTTCCGGCGCGCGGCCCGATCTGGCGGGGCGGGCCGGGGAGATGCGGCCCACCGCATCGCGCGCCGGATCGACGAGGTAAAACTCAAGCTCGCAGGCCGTGATCGGGGTTAGGCCAAGATCTGCGAAACGGGCGACGACATTGGCAAGGATGCTGCGCGGGTCGAACCACCACTGCGCCAGCCCTTCGGGCGGCGCGGGGGCGATCAGGAGCTGCGCCGTGTCCGCCATCCACGGTACTGGGGCCAGCGTTCCGGGGATCGGGTAGGATGTGGCGTCGGGATCGCCGTCGGAGAAGCCTATGCCTTCCACATCCCAGCAGGCACCCAGCGCGTCCAGCGTGGTGATCCCCGCGCAGAAGGCCACGCCCGAGGACCAAACCTTTGCCGCGTCGCGGACCGGGTAGCGTTTGCCGATGGCCGTGCCGCATAGGTCGAACATCACCGCGTCAAGAAAGCGGGTGTCGGGATGGGCGGCGAGATAGGCATCGAGTTCGGGGGGCAAGCTTGCATGTGTCATGCAACAAAACCTAACCAAGGCGCGGCGCTTGTCATCCCGGAAAGATGGCCTGACGCAGGGTGAGGGCGAAAATTCTTCATCCGAAGAATTTTCGCGCCCGGCGGGGCAGGGGCAGGGGCCTGCGGCCCTTGTTGAAAATTCTTCGTACGAAGAATTTTCGCCCCTGCAGAGAGATCAGAAAAAGGCCTGCACGCCAGTGATCGCACGGCCCAGGATAAGGGCATGGATGTCATGCGTGCCCTCGTAGGTGTTCACCGTTTCGAGGTTCACCATGTGGCGCATGATCTGGAAGTCTTCCTGAATGCCATTGCCGCCATGCATGTCGCGCGCCCAACGGGCCGCCTCCAGCGCCTTGCCGCAATTGTTGCGCTTGATGATCGAGATCATCTCGGGTGCGGCATTCGCCTCGTCCATCAGGCGGCCCACGCGGAGCGAGGCCTGCAGACCCAACGCAATCTCGGTCATCATGTTGGCCAGTTTGAGCTGGAAAAGCTGCGTCCCGGCGATGGGTTTGCCGAACTGCTTGCGGTCAAGCCCGTATTGGCGGGCGGCGTGCATGCAGAACTCCGCCGCGCCCATCACCCCCCAGGAAATGCCATAGCGGGCCCGATTGAGGCAGCCGAAGGGCCCCTTCAGGCCTTCGACATTCGGCAGCAGCGCCTCTTCGCCCACTTCCACATCCTTCATCACGATCTCGCCCGTGATGGAGGCGCGCAGGGACAGCTTGCCGCCCACCTTCGGCGCAGACAGACCCTTCATGCCCTTATCCAGCACGAAACCCTTGATCTTGCCGCCATGCGCCTCGGACTTGGCCCAGACGACGAAGACATCAGCGATGGGCGCGTTGGAAATCCACATCTTCGCGCCGTTCAGCACATAGCCGTTCGCCGTCTTCTTCGCGACGGTCTTCATGCCAGCAGGGTCCGACCCCGCATCCGGTTCGGTCAGCCCGAAACAGCCGATCCATTCGCCGGAGGCGAGTTTCGGCAGATACTTGGCCCGCTGCGCCTCGGTCCCGTAGGCGTAGATCGGATACATGACGAGAGAGCTTTGCACCGACATCATCGACCGATAGCCGCTGTCCACCCGCTCCACTTCGCGCGCCACAAGGCCATAGGCGACGTAAGAGGCACCCAGCCCACCGTATTCCTCGGGGATAGTCACGCCCAGCAGGCCCATCTCGCCCATTTCGCGGAAGATCGAGGGATCGGTCGTCTCTTCCCGATAGGCGGCGACCACGCGTGGTTGCAGCTTTTCCTGCGCATAGGCGCGGGCGGCATCGCGCAGCATGCGTTCCTCTTCCGTCAACTGATCGTTCAGGCGGAAGGGGTCCTCCCAATCGAAGCGGGCCAGATCGGGGGCATCCTTGGCTTTGAGTTTGGGGGCGTCGAGGCTCATATCGCTTCCTCCGGGGGTATCGGTCCAGTCTGCCAGCGGCACGCGAGTCGCGCCATCGCAGCTTGGTGCTTCTATGCCTTGGCTGATTGTGCAATTATAGCGAAATAAACTGAATTGATGTTGAGTAATGCTCACATGATCCCTACAAGACGCCACTTGCCTGCCTTGTCCGGCCTTCTGGCACTGGAAGCGGTGGAGCGGTTGGGCACCACCACCGCTGCCGCGCGCGAATTGAACCTGACGCCGGGGGCGATCAGCCGCGCGCTGCAGGAGGTGGAGGCGCAGCTGGGTGTGCCGATGCTGATCCGCGACAGGCAGCGCCTGCGCCCAACACCTGCCGCGCGGGACTATGTGGCGCAGGCACGGCGGGCGCTGGACCTTCTGGGGCAGGCGGCGCTGCGGCTGCGGTCCGGCGGGGGAGGGGCGGTGCTGTCACTGGCGCTGCTGCCTGCCTTCGGGATGCATTGGCTCGCCCCCCGGCTGCGCACCTTCCGGCAACGCCACTCAGACATTTCGCTGACATTCAGCACTCGGCTGCGGCCTTTCGATATGCTGGCCGAAGGTGTGGACGCGGCGATCCATTACGGACGTGCCGATTGGCCCGATGCCGAGCATCTCCTTCTGATGGAGGAAGAGGTGCAGGCGGTGGCCGCGCCGGACCTTGCCGCCGGGCCGATCGCAGGCCCGGGCGATCTGCTGGCGCTGCCGCTTCTGCAAATCGAAAGCCGCAAGGGCGACTGGGGCCGCTGGTTCGCAGCGCAGGGCCTGCCGGGGCAGCGCCCGGCGGGGATGGTTTTCGACCAGTTCGCCACGATGCAGCAGGCGGCAATCCACGGGTTGGGCGTCGCGCTGCTGCCGCGCTTTCTTGTTGATGCGGATCTTGCGTCAGGGCGGCTCGTCCCTGTCTGGGGCGGGCCGGTGCGGGCGGCCGGCAGCTACTGGCTCGTCTGGCCCCGCAACGCACCGCCGAATGCCGCACTGGAGGCTTTCCGCAACTGGATCGCGGATGAGGCGACGGAAAAGAATGTAGGGCCGGAGGGACTCGAACCCCCAACCAAGGCGTTATGAGCGCCCGGCTCTAACCATTGAGCTACAGCCCCATGCCGCAAGGGGGTAAGGCTTCACTCCGCCTCGGTCAAGTGCAGGCTGGCGCGCTTTGGCGGCAGGACGGCGGCACCCCTGTAACGGGCGTTCCGCACTAGACCCGGTCAGACCGCTTCGTCGATGGTCAGGTGCCGCATGACCGCCCAAGCCACCGGCACGCCGAAGGCCATTCCCAAGGCCGCCGCCGCAAGGATCGGCTTGAGCGTAACGAGACCCATGGTCAGGACGATGATGACACCAACGCCGGCAAGCGACGGCCCGATAAGGGCGAATAGCAGCATGAACAGTCGCGACATGGCGGTTCCTCCTATCGGCGCGGTCCGAGCCTTGCCTAGCAGGGCAGGGCGTCCGGGACCTTGATCCGCATCAAGCGGCGGCATCCGCCGTTGCGGCGCAGGCGGGGGTGGTATATGCCGCGCCGCAATGCGGGACAGCGGCGGAGCGGTGCGATGACGAACGGCCTTACCTATGCGCAGGCAGGGGTGGATATCGACGCGGGCAATGCGCTGGTCGAACGGATCAAGCCTGCCGCGAAACGCACCAATCGCCCCGGCACCGTCTCGGGCCTTGGCGGCTTTGGCGCGCTGTTCGATCTGAAGGCCGCTGGGTACACCGACCCGATCCTCGTGGCCGCCACGGATGGCGTGGGCACCAAGCTGCGCATCGCGATCGATACCGGCAATGTCGATACCATCGGCATCGATCTGGTCGCCATGTGTGTGAATGATCTGGTCTGTCAGGGTGCGGAACCGCTGCTGTTTCTTGACTACTTCGCGACGGGCAAGCTTGAAGTCGATCAGGCGGCTCGGATCATCGAAGGCATCGCAGAGGGCTGCGCTGCGTCAGGCTGCGCCCTGATCGGCGGCGAAACCGCTGAAATGCCGGGAATGTACCACAAGGGCGACTTCGATCTTGCCGGTTTTGCCGTGGGCGCGATGGAACGGGGGCAGGACCTGCCTGCGGGCGTCGCAGCGGGCGATGTGCTTTTGGGCCTTGCGTCGAACGGCGTGCATTCCAACGGCTACAGCTTTGTGCGCAAGGTGGTGGAGCTTTCGGGGCTGACGTGGGACGCGCCCGCGCCCTTTGCGGATGGCACGCTGGGCGAGGCGCTGATTGCCCCGACACGGCTTTACGTCAAGCAGGCGCTGGCCGCGATCCGCGCGGGCGGCGTGCATGGGCTGGCCCATATCACGGGCGGCGGGCTGACCGAGAACCCGCCGCGCGTTCTGCCCGACGGGCTGGCCTGCGAGATTGACCTTTCGGCATGGCAGTTGCCGCCCGTCTTCCGCTGGCTGGCCACCACCGCCAACATGGCCGAGGCAGAGCTTCTGAAGACCTTTAACTGCGGCATCGGCATGATCCTTGTCGTGGCACCCGACCGCGCCGAAGACCTCGCGGCCTTGCTGCGCGACACGGGCGAAACGGTGGTCACCCTGGGCCATGTGGTGGAAGGGCAAGGTGTCATCTACAAAGGCCGCCTTCTGTGACACGCCATGTCGCCATCCTGATTTCCGGTGGCGGCTCAAACATGCTGGCGCTGTTGCGCGACATGGCCGAAGGCGACCATCCCGCGCTGCCCGTACTGGTGGCGTCGAATGACCCGACGGCGGCAGGGCTGGCCAAGGCCGCCGCTCTGGGTGTGGCAACGGCAGCCGTCGACCACCGGCCCTATGGTGGTGATCGGGCCGCCTTCGAGGCGGCGCTTTTGCAGCCGATCCTTGAGTCAGGGGCCGACCTTGTTTGTCTGGCCGGGTTCATGCGCGTGCTGACGCCCGGCTTCGTCAATCGCTTCGCAGGGCGGATGCTGAACATCCATCCATCTCTTCTGCCGCTTTATCCTGGGCTGCACACGCATCGCCGCGCGCTAGAGGCGGGGGACGCCGAGGCGGGCTGCACGGTGCATGAGGTGACGCCGGTTCTGGACGATGGCCCAATCCTAGGGCAGGCGCGGGTGCCAATCCTCGCGGGCGACACCGCCGAAACGCTTGCCGCGCGGGTTCTGGTGCAGGAACACCGCCTCTATCCGGCCGTCCTGCGCCGCTTTGCCGCCGGGGACCGGACACCGCTTTTCCTGTGATCGCGCGCGCTCAGGCCGGATTCAGCGACACATTTCCGACATCTCTTCCCATTTCCACCGCCCTTGCCTATAGCGGACATGCGGGATGACCCCGTGCCCCTCTGGCAGGACGGATCGCAAGATGCGCACGATTACGACGACCGAAGACCTCGCTGCCTTCTGCGAAGCCGCAAAGTCCCAACCCTATGTGACCATCGATACCGAGTTCCTGCGGGAACGCACCTATTGGTCAAAGCTTTGCCTCATCCAGATGGCCTTGCCCGGAAAGACGGGTGATGCCGTCCTTGTCGACCCGATTGATGGCGAGGGGATGAGCCTTGAGCCGCTTTACGATCTCTTCCGCCACAAGGCGACCGTGAAGGTCTTTCACGCGGCGCGGCAGGATCTGGAGATCTTCTTCGTCGAGGGGAACGTCTTTCCCGAACCCCTTTTCGACACGCAGGTTGCCGCCATGGTCTGCGGTTTCGGTGAGCAGGTTGGATACGAAACGCTGGTGAAGAAGATCGCCAAGCAGAACCTCGACAAGACCTCGCGCTTCACCGACTGGTCGCGTCGGCCCCTGTCGACGGCGCAGCAGGAATATGCGCTGGCCGATGTCACCCACCTGCGGGTGATCTATGAATGGCTGGCCGCCCAGCTGGAAAAGAACGGCCGCACGAAATGGGTGGAGGAGGAGTTGTCGATCCTCACCGACCCGGCCACCTATACCGTCCATCCTGACGAGGCATGGTTGCGGGTGAAAACGCGCACCACCTCGGGCCGTTTCCTTGCCATCGTGAAGGAACTCGCGCGGTTCCGCGAGGAATATGCTCAGCGGCACAACGTGCCCCGGTCGCGGGTCATGAAGGACGACGCGCTGCTCGAGTTGGCCTCGACCCGCCCTACTTCGATGGAAGAACTGGGCCGGTCCCGCCTGCTGTTGCGCGAAGGGCGCAAGCCCGAGATAGCCGATGGAATTCTGGCTGCCATCCGGTCGGGGATGGAGATGCGTGCGGACGACCTGCCCAAGCCGGACCTGTCGCGCGATCAGATGCAGGTCAACCCGGCGCTGGCCGATCTGCTGCGCGTCCTTTTAAAGGCCAAATCCGAACAACTGGGCGTGGCGTCCAAGTTGATCGCCTCGGCGGCGGATCTGGATGCCATTGCCGCAGGTGAACGCGAAGTGGAAGCTCTCAAGGGCTGGCGGTCCGAAGCGTTCGGAGACGATGCACTGCGCCTGTGTCGCGGTGAAATCGCCCTGTCCGCAAAGGGAAGCGAAGTGCGGGTCGTCCGGCTCTAGCGCTTAGCGACGCGACGACAGCGCGTTGTTCGCGCCCTGCACCACGATCTCGCGCACCTGATCAAGGCGCACGTTGGAAATCGACACCCCCACCGTGATCTCGCGCGAGCGGGGTGTGCCCGTGGGCGTGTCCGTCACCGGCGGGAAGACGCGGAAATCGTAGACCAGCACGCCGTTTTCGTCGATCGGGCGGGCCACCAGTTCCGCATCCCACCAGCCCTGCGACGGCGCGATGCCCGTTGCTCGCACGATTGCCCCGCTGGAGAAGGGATCGACGGAGAGGGAGATGACCTCCTCCATCAGAAGACGCTGGTCCTTCGCGACCTCGGCCGTCTGCTGCACCCGTTCGCGGCGGCGTGCGCCCCCGAACCAGTTGAAGGGATTGAGCCGCGAGTCGCGCACGGCACCGCAGCCCGTCACCACGAAAGCCGCGCCCAAAGCCAGAACCACCCTACGTTTCATTCCGGTCCCCCGTCTGTTGCCCCTTGGGTAGCCGATGGCGCGGGCTTTGAAAAGCACCCCTGCAGCCTGACGCGCGGTTGGCGGTTGGCCGGTCATCCCTCCATCATGGAAAGCACTCGGTCCACAAGGCCCGTGCACTCCAACGCCTCCATCACCAAAAGGCCCTCGACAAGGGCAAGGCAGCGTGGAGCGCCGGCGTCGCCCTTGGGGTGGCGGCGTGCGATCCAGTCGAGATAGACCCCCAGGATCGACTGGCCGATGCCGGGGGGCAGGCCGCTTGCTGCGCCTTGACCGCTGGCCGAAACGATGTCGAACCACAGCCGGATATAGGGGCGGACGGAGTCCGCGCGCATCAACTGAAGGATCGCCTGCACAAGCGCCGCTTCGGTTGGGAAGCGGTCTTCCGGCAGGGCCCTGTCCAGATCACTTGCCATGGTCCGGGCGAGATGGACCAGCACCTCGGCCATCAGCGCATCCTTGCTGCCGAAATGATAGATCAGCATTCTGTCCGACGTACCGACAGATGCGGCCATCGGGCGCAGGCTGGCCGCCGCGAGCCCATGATCGAGCACATGGGCCGCAAGGCCGGCGAGCAAGGCGTCCTTGTCGGGCTTGGGACGTGCCATGAGGGTTAGGCTCTTCCATTTATGTAGCGGATGCTACATTATTGCTGCATCCCCTTTGCAAAGGAGTACACGATGCTGCAGCTTCTGCCACCTCTCGCCTATCTGGTGACAGCCGTGTTCCTGATCCATTCGGCCCTTCGCCGCCCGTTGGGTGACTGGCGTGTTCCGGCGGTGATCGGCCTTCTCTTCGCGCTTTTCTCCGTCGTTACGGTGTTGCAAGAGGGGCTCCTCCAGTTCTGGATCAACCACACCACCAGTTTTGCGGGCAATCAGGTCTGGTTCGACTTGCTGATTGCCGTGGCCATCGCCTTCTACCTGATCGCGCCGCGCGCCCGCGCGGTGGGCATGCCGCTTCTGCCATGGGCTGTGGCCGTGATCGCGACGGCCTGCCTTGCCCTATTGCCGATGCTGGCGCGGCTTCTTTGGCTGGAACGGCGCGCCGCTGCCTGACGGCATGGGGTGGACCTTTTCGCGCCAAGGCCCTAGGTCATGGCGACAGCATCGGAGAGCGTGATGGCCACCCCCGCCTTTGAAGAGATCGCCGAAACCTTCGACTTCCTTGACGATTGGGAAGACCGCTATCGCCATGTGATCGAATTGGGCAAGGCGCTGCCGCCGATGGACGAGGCTTTCAAGGTTCCCGCGACCAAGGTGCAGGGCTGCGCAAGCCAAGTCTGGCTGCAACCCGTCATCAGCGATGGCCGTTTCGATTTTCAGGGCGACAGCGATGCGATGATCGTGAAGGGGCTGATCGCCGTTCTGCATGCCCTCTATGCAGGCCTGCCCGTGGCCGAGGTCGGAAAGGTAGACGCACCTGCCGAACTGGCGCGGCTGGGCTTGAACGAACACCTGTCGTCGCAGCGGTCGAACGGGTTGCGGGCGATGGTGGACCGTATCCGCAAGGTCGCGGCCGAGATCGCCTAGCGTGGCTCCACCCGGACCTTGTCCTGATAGAAGGCCAGATGGCCTGCGATGGCCTCGGCCCCCGCCACAGGGCGTTCATAGGACCAGACGGCGTTGTCCAGCCGCGCCTCGGGTGTAACCACGCTGTAGTAGCGCGCCTCGCCCTTGTGCGGACAGGTGGACTGGCGGTCGGTCGGGTCCAGCAGCGCCATCGCCACGTCTTCGCGCGGGACATAGATCACGGGCGGGCGCGCGCCTTCCAGCAGTTCCACGGCGCGCTCCGTCTCGCCGATGATGGTTCCACTCGCACGCACGATGTAGCGGCCCGGAACGGGCCGGATTTCCAGCGTCACGGTCATGTCAGCCTCCCTTGCCTTGGGATCATGATGCGCGCGACCGGACCTTGCGGCAAGCGAACGTTCTGCCATCGGCTGCACAGCGCCCATAACGCCCGGCGTGTCGGCAGTGCCGCGCCCAAAGATGCATCACAAGGGCGCGCAGGCGGCCTGTAGCCAGTCCCGTGCGGCGGCACCGAGGCGGGGTGCAAGCTTGGCCAACACCTCGGCATGATAGGTGTTCAGCCAGTTCCGTTCGTCCCCGGAAAGCCGATCGGCCAGAATCAGCCTGCGATCAAAGGGGGCGAAGGTCAGCGTCTCGAAGCAAAGCTGGTCGCGGTTGTCGCCCAGTTTCGGCGCCTCCTGCACCACGATCAGGTTTTCCAGCCGGATGCCGAAAGCCCCTTCACGGTAGTAGCCCGGTTCGTTGGACAGGATCATCCCCGGCTCCAGCGGCACCTCGGAGACGCGGCTGATGCGCTGCGGCCCCTCATGCACCGACAGGAAGGCCCCGACGCCATGGCCTGTGCCATGGTCGAAATCCTGCCCCGCGACCCAGAGATGGAACCGCGCCAGCGCATCCAGATCGCGCCCCGCGATGCCGCGCGGCCAGCGCACGCGGGAGATCGCGATCAGGCCTTGCAGGACACGGGTATAGCAGTCCCGCGCCTCGCCGCCCGGATCGCCCACGGCGACGGTGCGGGTGATGTCGGTCGTGCCATCCGCATATTGCGCGCCGCTGTCGACGAGCAGAAGTTCGTCCATCCCAACCGCACGGTTCGTCTCGCGCGTCACGCGGTAATGCATGATCGCGCCGTTCGGCCCCGCGCCGCAGATCGTGTCAAAGCTGATGTCATGCAGCACATTGGTCGCCCGGCGATAGCCTTCCAGCGCGGTGACCACGTCAATCTCGGTCAGCCCGCCCTGCGGCGCGGCGGCGTCCAGCCAGCAGAGGAATTCGACCACCGCCGCGCCGTCGCGTAGATGCGCCTCGCGCATGCCCGCCACTTCGGCGGCGTTCTTGGTGGCCTTCGGCAGGCGGCAGGGGTCATCGCCCCATGCCACCGTGCCACCTGCGCCTTCGATCAGGCGCGACACGGCCAAAGGGGCGGTCGCGCGATCCACCCGGATGGTGCCGGACAGGGATTTCAGCGTGGGTTCAAAGGCTTCCACCGCATGCAGCCGCACGCCCGCATCCAGCGCCGCCCGCGCGCTCTCGCCCAGCTTGGCAGGCGCGGTGAAGACATCCACCGTCGCATCCGCGCGCAGGATGGCAAAGCCGTGCAGGATCGGGTTTCGCGGCACATCCGCGCCCCGCAGATTCAAAAGCCAGCAGAGCGAGTCGGGCAGGGAGATCACCGCCTCATTTTGGCCCGCCTTGCGCAGGGCGTCGGCCAGCCTTGCACGCTTTGCCTCGGACGTTTCGCCCGCAAGGGTGACGGGATGGGGGAAGGCCGCGCCAGATGGCGGGGGGGGCTGGTCGGGCCAGATCGCGTCCACGGCATTGGCAACCGCGCGCAGGGTGACAGGGGACCCCTTCAGCGCCTCTTCCAGACGCGCCACCTCATCGGCGGTGTGCAGCCATGGGTCAAAGCCCACCACGCCTTCGGCCAGATGCTCGGCGATCCACGGACCCGGTTTCGTTTCGGGCCAAGGAACGGGGGTGAAGGCCGTCAGATCGACCTGATGCTTCACCTGCACGCGGTACCGCCCGTCGATGAAGACCCCCGCCATATCGGGCAGGACAATGGCAAAGCCCGCCGATCCAGTAAAGCCCGTAAGCCATTGAAGACGTTCATCCCGCGCGGCGACATATTCGCCTTGATGGACATCCGCGCGCGGCACCAGAAAGCCCGACAGCCCTTCCGCCCGCAGTTGGTCGCGCAGCCGTGCCAGACGGCCCGGACCGGCGGAAGGATCGGCGGTGGTCTCGAAACTCTGGAACATCGCGCCCCTCATCTTCTGTCGTCAAATATCCTCGGGGGGTGAATTGGCCGCAGGCCGGCCTTGGCCCGCTTCTTCGGGTCGCTTTCGAAAAGCCCGGCCAGCTGTTCCGTCATCGCACCGGCCAGCTGTTCCACATCGGTGATCGTCACGGCGCGCTGATAATAGCGCGTCACGTCATGGCCGATGCCGATGGCGATGAGTTCCACCTGCCGCCGCCGTTCCACCATGGCGATCACGTCGCGGAGGTGTTTTTCAAGGAAATTCGCGGGGTTGACGGACAAAGTTGAATCGTCCACCGGCGCACCGTCGGAAATCACCATCAGGATCTTCCGCGCCTCGGGGCGGGCCATCATCCGGCGATGCGCCCATTCCAGCGCCTCGCCATCGATGTTTTCCTTCAGAAGCCCTTCTTTCATCATCAGCCCGAGATTGGGCCTTGCCCGCCGCCACGGCGCATCCGCGCCTTTGTAGATGATGTGGCGCAGGTCGTTCAGGCGGCCCGGTCCCTGTGGGCGGCCTTGCGCAAGCCAGCGTTCGCGCGACTGCCCGCCCTTCCACGCCCGGGTGGTGAAGCCGAGGATTTCCACCTTGACCGAACAGCGTTCCAGCGTGCGTGCCAGCACATCGGCGCAGATCGCAGCGATGGAGATGGGGCGGCCGCGCATGGACCCGGAATTGTCCAGCAGGAGCGTCACGCAGGTGTCGCGGAATTCGGTGTCCTTCTCCTGCTTGAAGGAGAGGGGCGTCGTTGGGTTTGCCACCACCCGCGCCAGACGGCCCGCATCCAGCGTGCCTTCCTCCAGATCGAACAGCCAGGACCGGTTCTGCTGCGCCTGAAGGCGGCGCTGCAGCTTGTTCGCAAGGCGCGACACGGCCCCCTTGAGGGGTTCAAGTTGCTGGTCCAGATAGGCGCGCAACCGTTCCAGTTCGGCGGCCTCGGCCAGGTCCTCGGCGCGGATTTCTTCATCGAAATCCGTGGTATAGACGGTGTAGTTCGGGTCAGCGTCGGAATAGGGCGCGGGCGGCGGCGGTTCCAGAGGGGCCTCGCCTTCGGGCAGTTCGGCCTCGTCGCCCTGCTCCATATCGGCGCTGTCTTCCATCGTGACCTGCGCCTGCGACTGGTCCTGCTGTTCCTCCTGGCTGCGTTCGGGCGCGGCTTCGGACTCGTCGCTTTCCTGTTCTTCGTCGCCCGCGCTGTCGGGGCTGTCCTGATCCTCTTCGGCCTCGCCTTCCTGATCGTCGGGCTCGTCCTGATCGGGGTCGTCGCCCAGTTGATCGCCATAGCCGAGGTCGGAGATGACCTTGCGTGCCAGGCGTGCGAAGGCGGCCTGATCCTCCAGCACATGGTCCATGTTTTCCAGCGTGCCGCCGGCCTGTTCTTCGATGAAGCCACGCCAGAGGTCCATCACATTGCCTGCGCCTTTCGGCATGTCGCGGCCCGTGGCGAGATGGCGGACAAGGTAGCCTGCGGCGACCGAAAGCGGTGCGTCCTGCATGCTGGTGATCTGGGAATATCCTTTGCGTTCCGCCTCATGCGCGATCTTGGCGTCGATGTTCACGGCGGTGCCGGGCATGGCGCGGGCCCCCACGGCCTCGCACCGGGCGGTTTCCATCGCCTCGTAGATCTCGCGCGCGAGGTTGCCTTGCGGGGCGTAGCGAGCAGCGACGCCGTCATCGTGGAACTTGCGGCGCAGCGCGAAGGCGTCGGCGGTGCCCCGCGCGAGCATCACCTCGTCCCGCGTCATGCGGCGCGAAACCTGTGGCAGACGCACTCCCTCGCGGTTCATGCCGGGGGGATCCACAGAATATTGTACCGTCATGTCCGGGTCATCGGCCATGGTGCGGGTGGCTTCGGCCAGCGCCTTCTTGAAGGGGTCGGCGGGGTTGTCGGTGGGTTTGGTCATCGGGTCACGCGAAGGGTGGTGCGCGGGAGGCGGCACCTTTCGGGCAGATTTGCACTTGGGGCGGGCAGGGGCAAGGGCAGGCGTCAGCTTTCGCCCTGCAACAGGGGGAAAGGTGCATCGGCGCACAGGTCCCTTGCGTCTGCGCCGAATTGTTCGGTGGCGCGGCAGAGGCCATGTCAGCGGGACAGAATTCAACCCTCCTCAACGGAACGGACCCACGCCATGAGCACCCCGAAAATCGCCCTCATTATCGGATCGACCCGCGACAGCCGCTTTGCCGATATCCCCGCGCAGTGGATGCTGGCACAGGCCAAGGCGCGCACGGATATGACGGTGGAACTGGTCGATCTGCGCGACTACGACCTGCCGCTGTTCAACGAAGTGGCCTCTAACGCCTGGGCCCCGTCGCAATCGGCCGCTGCCGTGAAGTGGCAGAAAAAGATTGCAGAATTCGATGGTTACATCTTCGTCGTGGCGGAATACAACCGCTCTATCACGGGCGCGCTGAAGAACGCGCTGGATCAGGCCTATGTGGAATGGGCGCGCAAACCGATGACGGCGATGGCCTATGGTTCGGTCGGCGGCACCCGCGCGATGGAGCATCTGCGCAGCATCGCGGTGGAGTTGCAGATGGTCCCCACGCGGAACGCCGTGCATCTGGGCATGGGCGATTTCTTCAAGGTCCATACGGGCTTTGGCGGGTCGGGCAATATGGCCGAGGTGGAGGCGAACCTGCTGCCTGCGGCCACGGCATCGCTGGACGATCTGGTGTGGTGGGCCAATGCCACCAAGGCCGCGCGCGGCTGATTTGACCGGCATCTCCCTGTCGGGTGAAGGGGTGGCAATGGCCGCCCCTTTTTCTTTGGTCGTTGCGGGAAAAGGCCTTTAACGGCAGGGGTTTGGGCGAAAACGGCTGTGCCCTGTTCTGTGCCGCCTTTTGTGCAGCAAACTGTGGGCACGCAGCGCGCGCTGGCGACGCGTTAAGGTTAACCGCGCGGCAAAACCTGTCGCGCCGCGCGGCAGGTCAGGAGAGGAAGGCCGTGCACTGGTCCTGCAGCGCCGTCGCATGGCGAATGGCGCGGGCCGTGGCGGCGGGGTCGCCGCGCCGCGCCTGCGCGAGGAGGGCGGCATGGGCCGCCTTCGCCTCTACCCGCCAGCCCATGACCTGCGCCTCATGCCCCGGCGGGGTGAGGGCGGCGACAAGGTCGAGGATGTCGGCCCGGCGGGCCTTGGTCGCGTCCGAGGCGGGGCCGTCCACGATCCACTGATGTTCCATCAGCGCGGACATGCGGCCTGCGCAACTGGCGAAGAAGCGAAGCGGATCGTCAGGAAGGTCGGCATCGGCCCGGGCCGCAAGGGGTGCGGCGAGCGCGCAGAGAAGCGCCGTGGCGCGGAAAACTGTTTTCAAACCGCCCATGATTGCAGCATGGCCCGGAAATTAATGATCATCAAGTGGGCGATTTGGAAACTTTGTGATGCGTCCTGCGGGATGATCCCCCTGGCCCAGGGCCGGGGCGTTGCCGCCAGACTACACCGTCTGGCCGGCTGGCGCGGGCGGGCGCGCGCCGTGCTGGACTTTGTCCTGCCCGCCGCGCTTTACCAAGGTGGGACGGCCCGGTCGGGCGCGGACCGGAATTCTTGGCGCAGGTCGGGGCGGCATGACGAGTGACGGGGTCTGGAGCATCGAGGACGAGGGGCTGACCCTTGTCGCCACCCATCGCGTGCTGCGCGATGTTGCCCGCGATATCATGGCGGCCTTTGCCGGGGGCGGGCCGCTTGCGCGTCCGGTCGTGCTGCATGTGGGGGCGCATCGGTCGCAGCGGCTGGCTGACCGGCCCGGGGCGCTGCAAATCGGCCTTCAGACCGAGCAGATGCTGGACGAGGCGGGCAATCGGCTGTGGAAGGCGTTCCAGCCCGGGCGGATCGTGCAGATGCTGGAGCAGTATGACCTGCTGCTGGACCTGTCGGAGGCGAATGCGCCCGCCTATGGTTTTCTGGATGCGGCGCAGCGGCGGCGCGTGCGGTTCGGGCCTTTCCTCTTTCCCGCCGCGCCGCCCGCGCCGCGTGGCCCCGGCGAGGGGCTTCTTTTCGTCGGGGCGATGAACGAACGACGCGCGGACCGTCTTGCCGCCTTGGGCGCGCGGGTGGTCACGCTGCCCGACCGGACCTTCGGCCCCGCCGTGGCCGAGGCGCTGGAGCGCTGCGAAGGCCTGTTGAACCTGCATTTTCAGGATGCGGTCTATAGCGAATATCCCCGCCTTCTGAAGGCGGTGCTGGCCGGGCGGGCGGTGTGGTCCGAGCCGCTGGCCGCGCCGCTGGTGGAGGGGGTGCATTACTTCGCCCCAACCGCACGGCCCGCTGCGGCGGAGGTGGCCGCCGTGCAGCGGGCGATGGCAGAGCTTTTTGCCACGCGCTTTGCCCTGCGGTCTTTCTTGCGGGAGGAGATCGCCCGCGCCGCGCCTGCCTGAGGCGGGGGGGGCGGGGGCCTCTGGCCTTGCGTCCGCGCGACGGGTCATGCGAAGAGATCGGGGGTTTCTGTGGAGGTGGGTGTCAGGATGGTTGCCGGAATGAATGAAGCGATGTTGCCGAAGGCGGAGGGGGTGGGCTACCACGACTTCCTGTCCGCCCTTCACGAAGAGATCCTCTTCGACTGGTATCTGGAGATCGGCAGCCGCAAGGGCGACAGTTTTGCCCCGGTGCGCAGCAAAACGATCGCGGTTGATCCCTATTTCCGCCTGCGCGGGAACGTCATGAACGCCAAGCGGATGCTGCTTTTGTGCCAGATGACGAGCGACGAGTTCTTTGAGGAGGACATCCTGAAGTCGCTCTCGGCGCGGCTGTCGTTCAGTTTCCTCGACGGCATGCACCTGTTCGAATATCTGCTGCGCGATTTCATGAATGCCGAGGCGAACAGCCATCCCGACGGGGTCATCGTCATGCATGATTGCTGCCCCTATACGCCGGAGATGACGACGCGCGATCTGGACAATTTGCCGAAGGGCGACTGGACGGGCGATGTCTGGAAGATGCTGCCCATCCTGCGGACCCATCGGCCGGACCTGAGGATCGAGGTTCTGGATGCCGCGCCGACCGGGCTGGTGGTCGTTTCAGGGCTGAACCCGAAGAACCGCGTGCTGAAGAAGAAATACGACCAGATCGTGGAAGAGTTCACCCCGCTGACGCTGGCCGATTATGGCGTTGCGCGCTTTGCCGGGGAGGTGGAGTTTCAAAGCACGGCTGCCGTCATGGCGCAGGGGTTCCCCGTCTTTCGGCCCGTGGCGCAGGACCCGGCCAGCCTGACGCAGCCAAGGCGGTTGTCGACCTGAGCCGGGTTTGGGAGAGGCCCCGCCGTTAAGCGGGGCCTGACGGGCCGAGAGGGGCAGGGTTTCGCCGCGCCCTTACGCCGCCTTGAGATAGGAGACTTGCGTCTCTTCCTCGTCCTCGGCGGTTGCGACCTTGCTGGCGGCGCTGGCGTTCTGCTGGATCACGGCGTCGAGGTCGCGGATCGCCTCGTTGATCTGTTCCACGCCGATGCTCTGTTCGCTGGAGGCCGCGCTGATCGCCTGCACGAGGCTGGCGGTCTGCTGGATCGCCGGAACGAGACCTGCGAGCTTTTCCCCTGCCGTGCGGCTGACCTTCAGGGTGGTGCCGGACAGCTCGCCAATCTCGGCTGCGGCCGACTGGCTGCGTTCGGCCAGCTTGCGCACTTCGGCGGCGACGACGGCGAAGCCTTGGCCATGCTGACCCGCCCGTGCGGCCTCGACCGCCGCGTTAAGGGCGAGGAGGTCGGTCTGGCGCGCGATTTCGCGGATGATGGTGATGCGTTCCGCGATGCTGGCCATGGCCTTGACGGCATCGGTGACCACGGCCCCGGTTTCGGCGGCGTCATGCGCGGCCTTGAGCGCGATGCGTTCGGTCTGCGCGGCGTTGTCGGCGGATTGGCGGATGTTGGCGCGCATCTCTTCCATCGAGGCGCTGGCCTTTTCGGCGGCGGCGGCCTGTTCGGTGGCGCCCCGGCTGAGCTGGGCGAGAAGGCGGTCCATCTCGGCCCGGCGCTGGTCACGCTCGGCGGCCTGTTCGGCGGCGATCAGGGCAAGGCGGGCGCCTTCGCGCAGGTCGTCGCGCAGCTGGATGCAGGCGGTGGTGAGTTCGCCGACCTCGTCCTTGGTGGCGACGGGGCGGATGTCGACGTCATAGTCGCGCACCTTCAGGCGGTTGACCGTGTTGGCCAGCGTGCGGACCGGGCGCATCGTGCGGTTGATCAGGAAGAAGCAGAAGATGGCGGCCACCAGGTTGAGGCCGAGCATGACGAGGGTCAGCTGGATCGTGGTGTCGCGCAGCATGGTCGCGATCAGGGCGATCGATTTGCCAACGCCGACGGAGCCCACGATCTGACCGGAGGCGTCGTAGACGGGTTCGTAGCGGGTCAGGTGCAATTCACCGAGGATCATCCCGTCGCCGACATAGACCTCGTCGCGCAGAAGGGCTGCGGCGGCAGGCCCCGTGGGATCAAGCGGCGTGCCCACGGCGCGGGTGCCGTCCTTGGCCGTGACGCTGGTCATCACACGCAGGAATTGCTGCGTTTCGGGGTCGAGGCGGAAATAGGTCACCACCACGTCCAAGCCTTGGGCGATGTTGTCGGTGACGGCGGGGGTGATCTCTACCTTGCTGTCATCCACGATCAGGCTGTTGATCCGGCCCTCCATCGGCGTGCCGAGTGTGAAGCCGCGGGCCTGATTGGGCAGGTTGCTGGACAGGGCCCAGATGGCGGAATTGACGCGTTCGGCGGCGAAGTCGCGCAGTTCGCGTTCCTTCTGGGACAGGACGAAAGCAAGAAGCGCCGCCGTGACAAGGATCATGGCGGCGAAGAGAACGGCGAGCAGGCGGGTTCGGAGGGACAGTCGGGGAATGAAATTCATCAGGCGGTCTCCGGAAAAGATGAGTGCAGAAGTCGGCAATCAAAACGACATTTCCCGGCCAGGTTTAGATGGCGAATGCGAAACATTCGCAGTTTTGTTTTGTCGCGCTGTGGCACCGGCCCAAAAGCAGAAGGCCCCGCACGGGGGGGCGGGGCCTTTGCCATCCGGGGACGCTGTCTGCGCCTTACTTCATCGCCATGGAGGCGGCGCTTTCGGGGAGTTCCTCACCGAAGCAGCGCTGGTAGAATTCGGCGACGGTCTGGCGCTCCAATTCATCGCATTTGTTCAGGAAAGAAAGCCGGAAGGCATAGCCCACGTTGCGGAAAATCTCGGCGTTCTGGGCCCAGTTGATCACGGTCCGGGGCGACATCACGGTGGAGAGGTCGCCGTTCATGAAGGCCGTGCGGGTGAGATCGGCCACGGTGACCATCTGGTTGATGGTCTTGCGGCCCTTCTCGGTGTTGTAATGCGGGTTCTTGGCCAGAACGATGGCGGCCTCGGCGTCATGCGACAGGTAGTTGAGGGTGGCCACAAGGCTCCACCGGTCCATCTGCGCTTGGTTGATCTGCTGGGTGCCGTGATAGAGGCCGGTCGTGTCGCCTAGACCCACCGTGTTCGCCGTGGCGAACAGGCGGAAGGAGGGGTGGGGGGTGATGATCTCGTTCTGATCGAGCAGCGTAAGCTTGCCGTCATGTTCCAGCACGCGCTGGATGACGAACATCACGTCGGCACGGCCTGCATCGTATTCGTCAAAGACGATGGCGACGGGATTGCGCAGCGCCCAAGGAAGAATCCCTTCGTGGAATTCCGTCACCTGCTTGCCGTCGCGCAGCTTGATCGCATCCTTGCCGATCAGGTCGATCCGGCTGATGTGGCTGTCGAGGTTGACGCGCACGCAGGGCCAGTTGAGGCGGGCGGCGACCTGTTCGATATGGGTGGATTTCCCGGTGCCGTGATAGCCTTGGATCATCACGCGGCGGTTATAGGCAAAGCCGGCGAGGATGGCGAGCGTGGTGTCGGGATCGAACTTATAGGTGGGGTCGATCTCGGGCACGCGATCGGTGCGGTCGGCGAAGGCCTTGACCTTCATGTCCGTGTCGATGCCGAACAGGTCGCGGACAGAGATTTCTTCGGTGGGTTTCATCACAGTGTCCAGCATACGGTCCGCCATCTTGGTCATGTTCGCGCGCCCCCGGGGCATCGGCGATGTGTGGAACATATCGCGGGGGGGTGCAAGGGGAAGGGCGGGGGCGCGGTTCTTTGCGGGCGATATGGCGCGGGGGTGGCATCGCGGCGGGTGGGTCGCTATCTGAGGGGCATGACCGCAAAGCATCGCCTGATCCGCAGCCTGATCCTGACATTGTTCACCGCCGCCACGCTGGCCCGGGCCGAGCTTGGGGCGGATACGGAGGCGTCGGCGCTGTTCACCCCGGCCTTTGCCGTGGCGCTGCCTTTTGCCTTGGCCGGGGGATGGGTGCTGGCGGGGCAGTTTGGGCGCGCGGGTGCGGCAGGATGGGCGCGGGCCGTCGCCATGGCGGGCGCGCTGCTGATCGTCGTGGGGCTGATGGTGCCGCTTGTGCTGCCGCTGGTGGGCGGGATCGGCAGGGGGGCGCTGTCGCTTTTGTCCGAGGTGCCGCGCTGGCCGCTGTCTTGGGGGGCGGCGCTGGCCGGGGCGCTGGCCACGCAGGCGGTGGCGCTGCGGCAAGAGCGGGAGGGCGGGGACGGTCAGTCGCGGAAGTAGCGGCTGTCCTTGATCTGATCCCAGGCCCAGACGACCTCTTGCAGACGATCCTCGTCGGACCGGTCGCCGCCGTTCATGTCGGGGTGAAGATCCTTGACCAGTGACTTGTACTGCTTGCGGATTTCCGCCTTCGTCATGGTGTCGCGGCAGTCGAGGATTTCCAGCGCCTTCCTTTCGGTCGGCGGCAGTTTGCGGGTGGCGTTGCCCGTGGGCTTGGCGGGGTTGAGCGTGGCCTTCTCGCCCAAGATCGCCATGGGATCATCGACACCCAGCCGTGCCCAAGCGCGGCCTTCGTCCGGTTTCTTGCCGAAGGGCTGCGTCTCGCGCCCCCAGAGGCGGTCCTTGTCGAGGAATTTCTGAAACTCCTCATCCGTCGTGCCCTGAAAGAAGTTCCACTTCAGGTTGTATTCGCGGACATGGTCTTTGCAGAACCAGAAATACTCGTCGAGGTGGTCGGGCGATTTCGGCGCGCGATAGGCCCCCTGTTCGGCACAGCCCGGATATTCGCATTGCTTCTGCGACGTCTCGAAGGCCCCCGACATGCCGCGCCGCCCGGTCTTGCGGCGCTTCTTGTCGGCGGAGACGCGAAGATCGAACTCGAAGGGGGGGCGTGATGACATTCTGGGGCAGGCCTTTCCGACTCGGAGGCGAGAGTTTAGGGGTTCTCGCAGCAGAGAGAAGAGGGGGCAGCGAAAAATGGCCGTGAGCGACGAAATCACCCAGAGGCTGACCGAAGCTTTCCAGCCGACCGTGCTTGAGGTGGTGAACGAGAGCCATCGCCACGCGGGTCATGCCGGGGATGACGGGACGGGCGAAAGCCATTTCAAGGTGAAGATCCGCGCCGCCGCCTTCGGCCCGATGGGACGAGTGGACCGTCACCGCGCGGTGCAGAAGGCGCTGGGGGATTTGAACACGCGCATCCACGCGCTGGCGCTGGATATCGGCTGAGTGAATTGAGCTTGCCCCCAAAGGGGGCTGCGCATTCCTTTTGCCTCGCCTGCGCGCGTGCCGCGCTCCGGCTCAGGTTGGGGGGCTGCCGCCCCCGTCGCCCCTTCGGTGCGACTCCCCCGCGAGTATTTGGACCAAGATGAAGCAAGGCGGTCTTCATCTTGGCAAAAATACTCAAGAAAACCCGAGCCGGAGCGCGGCACGCGCGTAGGCGAGACAAAAGGATTGCGGGCGCATGCCCGCTCCGCATGGAAACCGTCAGACGCAGCGCAGACGGTTGCGGGCCTTCGCCTCGACCCGGCGGCGGTGCAGCACGGGTTCGGTATAGCCCGAGGGCTGGGCGCGGCCCGAAAAGACCAGATCGCAGGCGGCCTTGAAGGCGGGGCCGTCGAAGGCGGGGGCCATGGGGCGATAGGCGGGGTCGCCTGCGTTCTGGCGGTCCACCACGGCGGCCATCTTTCGCATCGCGGCCATGACCTGCGCCTCGGTCACCACGCCGTGGTGCAACCAGTTGGCCAAGGCCTGCGACGAGATGCGGCAGGTGGCGCGGTCTTCCATCAGGCCGACATCATGGATGTCGGGCACCTTGGAACAGCCCACGCCGTGATCCACCCAGCGCACGACATAGCCGAGAATGCCTTGGGCGTTGTTTTCCACCTCGTCGCGGATCTCGGCCTCGGACCAGTTCACGCCTTGGGCGAGGGGGAGGGTGAGCAGATCCTCCAGTTTCCCGCGCGGGCCTGCGGCGGCGAGGGTGTCCTGCACGGCCAGCACGTCGATGCGGTGGTAATGGGTGGCATGCAGCGTGGCGGCGGTGGGCGAGGGGACCCAAGCGCAGGTGGCGCCCGCCTGCGGATGGGCGATCTTTTGCGCCAGCATCGCGGCCATGCGGTCGGGCATGGCCCACATGCCCTTGCCGATCTGGGCGCGGCCCTTCAGGCCGCAGGCAAGGCCGATATCGACATTGCGATCTTCATAGGCCTTGATCCAAGCGGCTGCCTTCATGTCGCCCTTGCGGATCATCGGGGCTGCCTCCATCGAGGTGTGGATTTCATCCCCCGTGCGGTCGAGGAAGCCCGTGTTGATGAAGGCCACGCGATCCGCCGCCGCGCGGATGCAGGCCTTGAGGTTCACGCTGGTGCGGCGTTCCTCGTCCATGATCCCGAGCTTGACGGTGAAGGGGGGCAGGCCGAGTGTCGCCTCGACCCGGTCGAAGATCGTGCAGGCGAAGGCGACTTCCTCGGGCCCGTGCATCTTGGGCTTCACCACATAGACCGAGCCGTGCAGCGAATTGCGCGGCCCTTGCGTCTTTTGCAGATCGTGCAGCGCGCAGAGCGTGGTGACGAAGGCATCCATGATGCCTTCGCCCACCTCGCGCCCTTCGGCATCGAGGATGGCGGGGTTGGTCATCAGGTGGCCCACATTGCGCACCAGCATCAGGGCGCGTCCCTTGAGGAGGAGCGGCGCGCCATCTGGGGCGGTGAAGGCATAGTCGTCGCGCAGGCGGCGTTCGATGGTCTGGTCGCCCTTGGCCACCATCTCGACCAGATCGCCCTTCATCAGGCCCAGCCAATTGCCATAGGCGGCGACCTTGTCCTCGGCATCCACGGCGGCGATGCTGTCTTCGCAGTCCATGATGGCCGACAGCGCCGCCTCCATCCGGATATCGGCAAGGCCTGCGGGATCGTCGGCGCCGATGCGGTGGCCGGGATCAATGCGCAGGACGAGGTGGAGGCCGTTGTTTTTCAGAAGGATCGCGGAAGGGGCCTGCGCGCGGCCGCGAAAGCCCGTGAACTGGCCCGGGGTTTTGAGCGCGGGGGAAAGCTGGCCATCCGCCACGGCATAACGGGTGACATCGGCGTGGCTGCCCTTGGCCAGCGGGGCGACCTCGTCGAGGAAGGCCTTGGCCCAAGCGATGACACGGGCGCCACGAGCGGGATCGTAGTCTTTGCCAAGCGGCGCATCGCCAAGCGCATCGGTGCCGTAAAGCGCATCGTAAAGTGATCCCCAGCGCGCATTGGCGGCGTTTAGCGCGTAGCGCGCGTTCATCACCGGGACCACAAGTTGGGGTCCGGGTGTGGTGGCGATTTCAGGGTCGGTGCCCGTGGTGCGGAGGATGACATCGGGGCCGTCGGGCAGAAGATAGCCGATCTCGCGCAGGAAGGCGGCATAAGCCTCGGCGTCATGGGGCCTGCCCTTGCGGGCGCGGTGCCAATCGTCGATCTGCGCCTGCATCCGGGCGCGGGTGTCAAGGAGGGCGCGGTTGACGGGGCCAAGTTCGGCCACGGCGGCGGCGAAGCCCTGCCAGAAGCGATCCGCCGCAATCCCGGTGCCGGGCAGGGCATGGGCTTCGATGAAGGCCACCATCCGGGTGTCCACCTGCAGGCCGTGGCGATCCAGTCGTTCCATGCGTGTCGTCCGTCTTCGGTATGCGATGGCACACAATATATTCGGCGTGGCGTCGGTCGCAACATGGGGCGAGGGGGGATTTGCCGGGAAATCCGAACATCACCTTCTGTCTATTCCCGGGGAATGGGAATGGTTTGCCAATTGGCTAAGTTTTTCCTTTGCCGCGGGCGCGGGGCGTGATAGTTAGCGATATGGCTAAGTTTGAGTCCGACCTGTCGCTTCTTTTTCATGCGCTGTCCGATCCCACGCGGCGGGCGATGCTGGAACGTCTGGCGCAGGGGCCTGCGGCGGTGACGGAGCTTGCCGCGCCCACGGGGCTGCGCCTGCCCACGGTGCTGCGGCATCTGGCGGTGCTGGAAGAGGCGGGGCTGATCGCCACGGCGAAGGATGGGCGGGTGCGGTCCTGTGCGCTGCGGCCCGAAGCTTTGGCCCCCATGCAGGATTGGCTGGGCGCGCAGCGTGCGCTGTGGGAGGCGCGGCTGGACCGGCTGGATGATTACGTGACGCGGCTGATGAAGGAGCGCGAGAGATGAGAGCGGAAGACCTGCCGGAGTTCGACCCGGCCCTCGATCTGGTTCTGGTGCGCGAGTTGGCCGCGCCGCGTGCGGTGATCTGGGACTGCTGGACGCAGGCCGAGCATCTGGTCCACTGGTTCGTGCCGAGGCCGCATAAGGTGACGGCCTGCCATCTGGATGTGCGCGTGGGCGGGGCCTGCAACACGACCTTCGATGTGGAAGGCGCGGTGATGGAAAACCGGGGCGTCTATCTGGAGGTGATCCCGCAGGAACGGCTGGTCTTCACCGACACCTATACCGAGGGCTGGAAGCCCGCGGCGGAGCCCTTCATGACCGCCATCGTGACCTTTGAGGATCTGGGCGGCGGGCGGACACGTTACACCGCCGTGGCGCGGCACCGGAACGCCGAAACGGCGCGTCAGCATGACGAGATGGGGTTTCAGGACGGCTGGGGGACGGTGGCCACGCAGCTGGAGGCCTATGCGCAGGGCTTGGCGCGATGAGCGGCTTTGCGACCTTGACCTTCACTCGCGCGGTTGCGGCCCCCGCCCCGACGCTCTGGCAGGCTTGGACGGCTCCTGCGGCGCGGGCGATCTGGGCGGCCCCCTCGGCAGAGGTGGTGGTGGAGTTTCTGGAGGCCGATCTCCGCGTCGGCGGGCGGGAAGTGTCGCTTTGCCATGTGGCGGGGCAGGAGGATATCCGCTGCGAGGTGGTCTGGCTGGTGCTGGAGCCGGGGCGGCGGAGCGTGAATTCCGAGGTGATCTCTTGCGCGGGCAGGGTGCTGTCGGCGGCGCTGGTGACGGCGGAGGTGGCAGAGCAGGGCGATGGGGCCCGGATCGACGTGACGGTGCAACTGTCTGATCTGTCGGGCGGGATGGAGGCGGGCTATCGCGTGGGGTTCGAGGCGGGGCTGGGGAATCTGGCGCAGGTGGCGGGGCGGATGATGGTGATCCGGCGCGTGATCGCGGCGCCGGTGGCGGCGGTCTGGGGCGCATGGTGGAATGCCGAAAGCCTGCCGCGCTGGTGGGGGCCGGAGGGGTTTTCCTGCCGCACGGCGCGGATCGACCTGCGCGCGGGGGGCGAGTGGGTCTTCGACATGATCGGACCGGACGGGACAGTCTGGCCGAACCATCACCGCTATGGCGCGGTGCTGCCCGAGGCGCGGATCGACTATGCGCTGCATGCGGGCGAGGGCGGGCCGAAACATGCGGAGGCTTGGGTGAGTTTTGCGCCCGAGGGGGAGGGGACATTGGTCACGCTGGGGATGGTCTTCGACACGGTCGAGGCGTGGCAGGGGGCGAAGGGCTTTGGGGCCGAGGCGCTGGGCCTGCAGACGCTGGGCAAGCTGGCGAAGGTGGTTCTGGCGTAGGATGGGCGATATCGCCCATCCTACCTGTGGGACGGCGGTCGGGTAGGATGGGCGGTATCGCCCATCCTACGGGCGGCGGATCGTCAGATAGGGCCAGTCGGCCGGGTCCCGTACCAGCCCGTGCCGGACCGGATCGGTCCGGCAAAAGGCCACCGCCTCGTCCAGCGCGGCCCTGTCGCGCAACGCATGTTCCCAGAACCGACGCTGCCAGATGCCTGCCTCGCGCCTGCGGGCGAGGCTGGGCCGGACCTCTGCGCGGTCGGCGATGGCATGGCTGAAGCGGCCCTTCAGCCGTTGCCAGCGTTCCGAGAACCGCACGCTGCCCACCGGTTCGGTCAGCACGGCATGCAGGTGGTCGGGCAGGATCACGACGGCCTGCACCGTAGCCGGGAAATCGCGGAAGGCATCGCGCCAGGCAAGGCGCAGGAGATCGATCCGGTCGGTCAGCAGGGAACTGCCCCGCTCCTCAAGGCAGAGCGTGAAGACATAGCTTCCCCCGGGAAGGCGCAGGCGGCGATAGGCGGTCATGCCGCAAGGCTAGCGCCGCCCAGTTAAGGTTTTCTTTCCGTCGGTTGGGCCGCGCCTGCCTTGCGTTCAGCGCGGCAGCGGTCGGAACAGTAGCGCACCTCGTCCCAGACCTTTTCCCATTTCTTCCGCCATGTGAACGGGCGGCCACAGGTGGCGCAGGTCTTTTCGGGCAGGTCGCCCTTCTTGCGCATCTTGGCCATCAGAGATCGAGGCTCATCTGTGCGGCATCCGCGCGGCGCTTGGGCCGGGGGCTGCGGTCGTTGACGAAGCGGGGATCGGCGCGGCTGGCGTGGCGTTCGATGACCTCGGCCACCTCTTCGCGGTAGCTGCGGTCCTTCCGCAGGCCCCAGCAGGCGTCGCGCGCGGCGCGGGCGGCGGCGGTGACGTCGACGATCGGTTCGGGGTAGAGGCGACCCAGCACGGCGCGGGCGCCGGGCCATTTCCACGGCTCTTGCAGGAAGGGGTCGGGGACGGCGGCCAGTTCCGGCACCCAGCGGCGGGTGAAAGCCCCGGTCGGGTCCTGATCATGGCCCTGTTTCACGGGGTTGTAGATGCGGATCGTGTTGATCCCTGTCACGCCCGCCTGCATCTGCACCTGCGGCCAGTGGATGCCGGGTTCGTAATCGGTGAAGCGGCGGGCCAGCACCGCCCCCGTCGCGCGCCAGTCGAGCCAGAGGTGATAGGAGGCCACGGCCATGACCATGCTGCGCATCCGGAAATTCAGCCAGCCCGTGGCGCGCAAGTAGCGCATGCAGGCGTCGAGGAAGGGCAGGCCCGTCTCGCCCGTTTCCCACGCCTGCAGGCGGATGGGGTCGGGGCTGAGGGGGCGGAGCGCATCGGCGGCACGGTGAAGGGCGCGGATCTCGATCCGGGGTTCGGATTCGAGTTTCTGGATGAAATGGTCGCGCCATGCCATGCGGGACTGGAAACTGGCCAAGGCCCCGGGCCAGCGCCCGCCGGGGCGTTCGGCGGCGCGGGCGGCGGCGGCCTGCACCACCTCGCGCGAGGACAGCGTGCCAAGGGCGAGATGGGCCGAAAGGCGAGAGCAGACCCGTTCGCCGGTGACGGGCGAGGACATGCCCGCGCGGTAGGTTTCGCCCCGGCGGGTGAGGAAGCTGTCCAGCAGATGCAGCCCTTGCGCGCGTCCCCCGGCCTGCCGATGGGCGCAAGGATCGTCGGGCAGGCGCAGGGCGCGGGCGGTGGGGATCGCCCCCGGTTCCACCCCCGGCACGGGCCGCAGCGCCGCCGGAGCGGCGACCTGCGGGGCGGTGGTGAACCCGTCGCGCAGACCAGCCCAGCCATTGCGCGAGGGCAGGCGGCGGATCACGCCCTGCTGGGGGATTTCGTCCCAGATCACGCCCGCCTCGCGCGCCCATGCCGCGACGCGGCGGTCGCGGGCATAGGTCCAGAGATTGCCCGTCTCTTCGTGCGACAGGATGCGGGCGATGTGGTGCTGGCGGCAAAGCCGGTCCAGCACCGGAACGGCCTCGCCCACCCGCAGGATCAGCGGCGCGCCGAGCGCCCCCAGACCGTTGCGCAGATCGGCCAGCGCTTCGGCGGTAAAGGCCCATTGGCGGGCGGAGGTGTCGGGCTGCTGCCAGTAATCGGGTTCGACGATGTAAAGCGGCAGCACCGCGCCCATCTCGGCCGCGCGGGCGAGGGCGGGGTGGTCATGCGGGCGCAGGTCGCGCTTGAACCAGACGAGAACATTCATGGAACATCAATCTAACGAGCGCGCGGGATTCGTAAAGACCCGGCAGCGTGGGCCATTGGCCGGGGGCGGGGCTGCGGCGCGTGACCACTACTTTAGGATATTTAATACATCCTTTTGAACATTGCGGGACTCTCCTTAGATCGGGGCACGCGAAACCTCTTCGCCGGGGGCGGGGAATACTTCATTCTGTCGCCACATCCTGATGGAGGGGGAGGGTCATCTCCCGGTCCAAGACATCATGAGCATCGCCGCCATGTCCCCGGAACAAGGCCCGCCGCCCCTGAAGGCGTGGCTATGGCGGTCCTATTTGCGGGCGGCGCTGGTGCCGCTTTTGCTGATCGAATTGACCTTCGTGGGGCTCTATTGGGGAACGAGCCGCGTCGTCTATGACCGCAGCTCTGTGGCGATCACCGATATCTCCACAGCGGCGCTGGGCGATGCGGCGGTGCGCGAGGCAGAGGTGATCGCGCGGCGGCTGGAGACGATTGCCGCCCTGACCCGCGTCTATGCCGAAGAGACGGGCCGCGCGCTGGCCCAGCCTGCGCCCGAGGTGCCCGAGGCAGAACGGGCGAACCATGCCCTCTCGTCCGACGGAGTGTTCTACAGCAGGGCTGACAGGGGTGGGTCGGCGGTCTTTGTCAGCGGGGTGGTGCCCGTCGGCCCGGCGCAGGAGGACAAGGTCTGGCGCACGCTGCGGCTTGATCCGGTGATGAAATCGATCCGCGCCTCGGACCCGCTGATCGCGCAGCTTTACGTCAACACCTCGGACTCGCTGAACCGCATCTATCCGTGGTTCGACGTGCTGGCGATCTATGCGCCCAAGATGGATATCCCGAGCTACAATTTTTATTACGAGGCGGATGCGGTCCATAACCCGGAGCGGGGCGTCGTCTGGACGGATGCCTATGTGGACCCGGCCGGGGCAGGGTGGATGGTGTCTGCCATCGCGCCGGTCTATGGCGCAGATTATGGGGACCGGCTGGATGCTGTCGTCGGCCTCGACATCACCACAAACACCATCGTGGATCAGGTGCTGGACATCGCCTTTGAGGGGGATGGCTATGCGATCCTCGTCAGCCGGGACGGCACCATCCTTGCGCTGCCACCCGAGGCCGAGGGTGATCTGGGGATCAGCGCGCTGCTGGACCACAGCTATGAGGAGGCCATCCTTCAGGACACGTTCAAGCCCGACACGTTCAACATCTATCGCCGGGCGGAGCTGTTCGATCTGGCGCAGGCGCTGCAATCGGCGCCGGAGGGGAACACGCGGGTCGATCTGGGCCGCCCGATGATCGCGGCATGGGCCACGATCGTGGGGCCGCAATGGAAGCTGATGGTGCTGACCAGCGAGGAAAGCCTGCTGTCGGGTGCCACCACCCTGCGCGACGAGTTGACCTTCGTGTCATGGGCGATGCTGGGCATTCTTGTGCTGTTCTACGGCGTCTTCTTCCTGTTCCTGTGGCGGCGGTCCGTCGGCATGTCGGCCCGCGTGGCGCAGCCCCTTGCCGAGATCGAGGGGAATATGGCGCGGATCACCGAAGGGGGCACGGTGGCGGCAGATCACCGCTATGGCGTGGCGGAACTGCAGGCGGTTGGGGATCACCTCGCCAGCATGGGCGCGCGGCTGCAGGCGGCCAATGCGGCCAAGGCCAACTTCCTGTCGGCCATGAGCCACGAGCTGCGCACGCCCCTGAACGCGATCCTCGGCTTTTCGGAGCTGCTGAAGAATGATCCCGCCCATCCTTTGCCAAAAGAGGCGGGGCAGCAGGTGCAGGCCATTTCCGATGCGGGCTGGCAGTTGCTGCAATTGGTGGAAGGCGTGATCGAACTGAGCCGGATCGAGAGGGGCGAGATCCGCAACAACCGCCAGCCGATTTCGATCCTGCCGCTGGCCAATCAGGCGGTGGCGGCGGCGCGACCGGGGCTGCGGTCGCATGACGTGTCGCTGTCGGTCGAACCGCCGCCCGAGCCGCTGCCCAAGGTGATGGCCGATCCCGAGATCGTGTCGCGCATCCTGACGCATCTGGTGTCGAACGGGGTGAAGTACAACCGCGCGGGCGGGTCGGTGACGATTTCCTTCGCGGTGGAGCCGGGGCGTCTGGCCATCCGGGTGACGGATACGGGGATCGGCATCCCGCCCGACCGGCAGGCGCGGCTCTTCACGCCCTTTGACCGGTTGGGGCATGAGAACGGCACGATTTCCGGCACGGGGATCGGGCTGGCGATCTGCCGCCGTCTGGCCGATCTGACCGGCAGCAGCATCGGTTTCGAAAGCCATGAAGGGCAGGGCAGCACCTTCACCCTGCGGGTGCCGCTGGCCTAAGCGGGCGAAGAGGGGGTGGCGGCTTGCCTTCGTGCGGCGCGGTCCATAGCTTTCCGTTGCAAAGGAGAGCCGTCATGACCACCGCGCCGCGTGCCATCCATCTGTCCGACTACCTGCCCTATACCCATCTCGTCGAGGAGGTCGCGCTGGTCTTCCAGCTGGCGCCCAAGGCGACGCGGGTCGCCGCCAGCTTGCGCCTTGCGCCCAATCCGGCGCGGCCGGGGCGGCATGATCTGCGGCTGGATGGCGAGGGCTTGCGCCTGTTGTCGCTGCGGCTGGACGGGGTGGCGCTGGAGATCGCGCCCGATGACACGGGCCTGACCATCCCCGCCACGCATTTGCCCGAAGGCTCCTTCCGGCTTGAGACGGAGGTGGAGATCGACCCCGAGGGGAACACGGCGCTGGAGGGGCTTTACATGTCGCGCGGCATGTATTGCACGCAATGCGAGGCGGAGGGGTTCCGCAAGATCACCTTCTACCCCGACCGGCCCGATGTGATGGCCCCCTTCCGGGTGCGGGTGGAGGCTGATCTGCCGGTCCTTCTGTCCAATGGCAATCCGGCGGGGCAGGGCAAGGGCTGGGCCGAATGGGTGGACCCATGGCCGAAGCCTGCCTATCTGTTTGCGCTGGTGGCGGGCGATCTGGTGGCCCATTCCGCGCCCTTCCGCACCACGTCGGGGCGGGACGTTGCGCTGAACATCTGGGTGCGCAAGGGCGATGAGGACCGCTGCGCCTATGCGATGGACAGTCTGATCCGGTCGATGCGCTGGGACGAAGAGGTCTATGGCCGCGAATACGATCTGGACGTGTTCAACATCGTGGCCGTGGACGATTTCAACATGGGCGCGATGGAGAATAAGGGGCTGAACATCTTCAACTCCAAATTCGTGCTGGCCTCGCCCGAGACGGCGACGGATGACGATTTCGCCCGGATCGAGGCCATCATCGCGCATGAGTATTTCCACAACTGGACGGGCAACCGGATCACCTGCCGCGACTGGTTCCAACTGTGCCTGAAGGAAGGGCTGACCGTTTTCCGCGACCAGCAATTCAGCGGCGACATGCGGTCCCATGCCGTGAAGCGGATCGAGGATGTGCTTTTGCTGCGCGCGCGGCAGTTCCGCGAGGATGGCGGGCCGCTGGCCCATCCCGTGCGCCCCGACAGCTATGTCGAGATCAACAATTTCTACACCGCGACGATCTACGAAAAGGGGGCCGAGGTCATCGGCATGCTGAAGCGGCTGGTGGGGGAGGAGGGCTATGCCAAGGCGCTCGACCTCTATTTCACGCGCCATGACGGGCAGGCGGCGACGATCGAGGATTGGCTGACGGTTTTCGAGGATGCGACGGGGCGCGATCTGGCGCAGTTCAAGCGGTGGTATACGGAGGCAGGCACGCCACGGGTGAAGGTCTGGGAGGATTGGGACGGCGCGACCTTTACCCTGACCTTTGAGCAGGAGAACCCCGCCACGCCGGGGCAGCCGGACAAGGGGGCGAAGGTCATCCCCGTGGCGCTGGGCCTTTTGAACCCGAACGGGGACGAGGTGCTGCCAACGACGGTGCTTGAGGTGACGCAAGGGCGGCAGTCCTTCCGCTTTCCCGCCGCGACGCGGCCTGTGCCGTCGATCCTGCGCGGGTTTTCCGCGCCTGTCGTGCTGGAACGCGAGGTTTCGCCCGAGGAACGCGCCTTCCTTCTGGCCCATGACACCGACCCCTTCAACAAATGGGAGGCGGGGCGCGCGCTGGCCAAGGACCTGCTGGCCCGGATGGTGACCGAAGGCGCGGCGCCGGGGCCGGATTGGCTGGACGCCATCGCGCGGGTGACCTTTGACGAGACGCTGGACCCCGCCTTTCGCGCGCTGGCGCTGCGCCTGCCGGGTGAGGATGACATGGCGGCGACGCTGCATGCAGGCGGCGTGACGCCCGATCCCGCCGGCCTCTGGGCCGAGCGGCGGCGGATGGCCGAGGCGCTGGCGCGCCGCTTGGGGCCGCAATTGCCGGGGCTGATCGAGGCGCTGGCGGAACCGGGGCCGTTTACGCCGGACGCGCGGGCGGCGGGACGGCGGGCCCTGCGGATCGCGGCGCTGAACCTGCTGACGCGGATCGATGGGGGCCGGGCGGCGCGGGCGGCCTATGCGGCGGCCAACAACATGACCGAAGAGGTGGGCGCGTTGGCCGCCCTGCTGGATGCGGGCGCGGGACAGGAGGAGGTGCGCCAGTTTGAGGCGCGCTGGGCCAAGGACCGCAACGTGATGGACAAATGGTTCGCCCTGCAGATCGCCTATGCCCATCCCGACCGGGCCGTGGCGGTGACCGAAGGCCTCACGCGGCATCCCGATTTCGACTGGAAGAACCCCAACCGCTTCCGGTCGGTGATCGGGGCGATGTCGGCCAATCATGCGGGGTTCCACCATGCCTCGGGTGCGGGGTATCGGCTGGTGGCGGATTGGCTGCTGAAGCTTGATCCGCTGAACCCGCAGACGGCGGCGCGGATGTCGACGGCCTTTGACACCTGGCCGCGCTATGACGCGGATCGGCGCGGCATGGTGCAGGCGGAACTGGCGCGGATGGCTGCGGCGCCGGGGCTAAGCCGCGATCTGGGCGAGATGGTGGGGCGGATGCGGGGGGTGTGAGGCCCCCGCTGTCCTGCGCTGCGGTCAGCCCTTGGCCGAAAGGGTCACGCCCGTGCGCGGGCTGAACAGGCCGCCGCCGTCCTGCACCTGACAATAGGGCTGGGCGCGGGTCCACGCGGCCATCGCGGCGCGCTTTTCGGCATTGCGGAAGGGCATCCAGTCGCGCCCGATGCCGCGATTGCCGCCGCCCACCACCAGACCGTCGCGGGCTACGGCCTTGGCCATCATCTGCGCCGCGCATTCCAGATTGTCCGAGCCGTTCTTCAACTCGGCCACTGTATCTGCCTCGCACTGATGGTAATCGGCCGAGACGGGCGAGATCTGCATGATCCCGATATAGCGCCCGCCGCCGCCCGAGGCTTGCGGGTTCCACGTCGATTCATAGCGCGCCACCGCCGACATCAGCCCTGCCCAGAAGGCGCGGCGGTCGGTCAGAGAGGCCTCGGCATAGCCGGGGCACCATGCCTCGACATCCGCGGGGACGGTGGCGGCCAGCATCGGATCGTGCTGTTCCAGTGCGGCGAGCGTGTCCTGCGTCCAATCCCGGCCTTCGGGGCGGACATCCCACTGCATCGGCGGCATCTGCCCGCTGGTCGAAAGGCTGGCCTCTCCCTCTGGCTTGACGCAGGCGGTCAGCGTGACGGCGGCAAGGCAGAGCGCGGCCAAAGCGCGGACGGGCATGGCGAAGGTCGGTGTCATCAGGTTCCGAAACGGCAGCGACGCGCCCCCATGCGCGACCCTCGCCTTTGATCAATCGGGGCTGCGACTGTCCACGGAAACGAAGTGTTTCCACAAGCCGTCGGCGGATTTCTGCCTTTCCCGCCCAGAAAACTGGGGGCGTTGGGCAGGGTTTGCCTCTATTTTGCCACAATTGGGCGGCAACCATGTCTAAGTTGTAACGGCCTCTGAACGCTGCTGTGAGGGGGTCCATAAAGAGTGTGACACTGCCATGTCGCGTATTCTCGCCCAGTCGGTCGCGGCCGACCTGTGCGGTCGGTTGTTAAACCGGCTGCTTCTTTTGATTCTTCTTCCATTCATCCTGATCCTGTCCGTGTTGCCCCAGCGCAGCGCGAAGGCCGCTTCGCTTGCGGCCGTTCCGGCTGAACCGGGCGGGACGCGGACAGGGATCCGCAGCGGGAGCGGCGCATAGGCGACTTGAAGCCCGGGCCGGGACGCCCTAGAGATGCCTGCGAACCCGCAACAGGACGGCAGCCCATGCTCGATATCCATACCGAGGCCCCGAAACCCAAGGTCATCGCGGGCGCGACAGGCGATTGGGAACTGGTGATCGGCATGGAAATCCATGCGCAGGTCGCCTCGAACGCAAAGCTGTTCTCGGGCGCCTCCACGGCGGTTGGGGCAGAGCCGAATTCCAACGTGGCCTTCGTCGATGCGGCGATGCCCGGGATGCTGCCTGTCATCAACGACTTCTGCGTGGAACAGGCGGTGCGGTCCGGCCTTGGCCTGAAGGCGCAGATCAATCTGCGGTCGGCCTTTGACCGGAAGAACTATTTCTACCCCGATCTGCCGCAAGGCTATCAGATCAGCCAGCTTTACCACCCCATCGTGGGCGAGGGCGAGGTGATCGTCGAGATGGCCCCCGGCGTGGCGCGGCATGTGCGGATCGAACGCATCCATCTGGAACAGGATGCGGGCAAGTCGATCCATGACATGGACCCGACCATGTCCTTTGTGGATTTCAACCGGACCGGTGTCGCGCTGATGGAAATCGTCAGCCGCCCCGACATTCGCGGCCCGGAAGAGGCGGCGGCCTATGTGGCCAAACTGCGCCAGATCCTGCGCTACTTGGGAACCTGCGACGGCAATATGCAGAACGGCAATCTGCGGGCTGACGTCAACGTGTCGGTCTGCCGTCCGGGCGCCTATGAGAAGTATCAGGCGACGCAGGATTTCAGCCATCTCGGCACGCGCTGCGAGATCAAGAACATGAACTCGCTCCGCTTCATCCAAGCGGCCATCGAATACGAGGCGCGGCGCCAGATCGCCATTCTGGAAGATGGCGGCAAGGTCGATCAGGAAACCCGGCTTTACGATCCCGACAAGGGCGAAACGCGGTCGATGCGTTCGAAGGAAGAGGCGCATGACTACCGCTATTTCCCTTGCCCGGACCTGCTGCCCTTGGAGATCGAACAGGCTTGGGTCGATGACATCGCGGCGCGGATGCCGGAACTGCCGGATGCCAAGAAGGCCCGCTTCATGGCCGATTTCGGGCTGACCGATTACGATGCCAATGTCCTGACCGCCGAGGTGGACAACGCCGCCTTCTTCGAGGCGGTGGCCAAGGGGCGCGACGGCAAGCAAGCGGCGAACTGGATCATCAACGAGCTGTTCGGTCGGCTGAACAAGGATGGCAAGGGCGTGGCGGACAGCCCGCTGTCCTCTGCCCAGATCGGCGGGGTGCTGGACCTGATCGCGAGTGGCGAGATCACCACCAAGATGGCCAAGGATCTGTTCGAGATCCTGTGGAACGAGGGCGGCGATCCGGCCGAAGTGGCGGCCAAGCACGGCATGAAGCAGGTCACCGACACGGGCGAGATCGAGCGCGCGCTGGATGCCCTGATCGCCGCCAACCCGGAACAGGTGGAAAAGGCCAAGGTCAACGCCAAGCTGGCCGGATGGTTCACCGGGCAGGTGCTGAAGGCGACTGGCGGCAAGGCCAATCCGGCCGTCGTGAACCAGATGGTTGCTTCGAAGTTGGGTCTGTGACAGGGCGGCGGTCGGCGGGAAAGCCCGCTGCCGCGTCGCCACCCCTTCAAAGACCCGTGTGCCGCCGCTACCTTCCCCGCGCAAACCGCCCCTCGCGCAAACCGCCCCCCGCGCAAACCGACCGGAGCCCGCCTGATGCCGCGCCATGAATACAAGGTCATCCCCGCCCCCCGCCGCGGCACCAAGTCGCGCGAGGCGAAATCGACCGAGGACCGTTTCGCGCTGACCCTGTCCAATCTGATGAACGAACTGGGCCGTGACGGGTGGGAATATGTGCGGTCGGAAACCCTGCCCACGGAAGAGCGGGCAGGGTTCATGAAGACCCGGGTGGTGGAGCAGACCATGCTGATCTTCCGCCGCACGCTGGCGGGCGTGGTCGTCGGGGCGGCGGAGCCGGGCCTTCGGCCCGTGGCAGCCCCCATCGTGGCCGAGGCGCCGACGCCGCGGCTTGGCCCTGCAGTGGAGCCTGCGCCGGGGCCTGCGCCCTCGCTCGGCCGGGCGGAGTAAGCCTCAGCCGCGGGCGGCGGCAAGGGCCTGCGGCAGCACTTCTTCCAGCACGTCGAGATCGGCGGGAAGCCCGGCGCTGACGCGGATGCAGCGGTCAAGGGGGGCGACCCCCGGCATGCGGATGAAGAGACCCCGGTCGATGCAGCCGCGCAGCACGGCGCGGGCGAAGTCCCCGTCGCTTCCGCAATCGACCGTGACGAAATTGGTGGCCGAGGGCAGGGCGGCCAGACCGTTCGTGGCAGCGATGGCGGTGATGCGGTCGCGGGCGGAGGCGACCTGCGCCTGAACCCCGCGCAGGTGATCTTGATCGGCCAGCGCCGCCATGGCCCCGGCCTGCGCGATGCGCCCCATGCCGAAATGATTGCGCACCTTGTCGAAGGCGCGGATCAGATCGGGCGCGGCCAGCGCATAGCCCACGCGCAGGCCCGCAAGGCCATAACCCTTGGAAAAGGTGCGCATGCGGATCACGCGCGGATCATCCGCCGCGATGCGCGGGATGGCCGTCGCGGGGGCGAGGTCGGCATAGGCCTCATCCAGCACGAGCAGGGCGCCTTGCGGCAGGGCGTCGATCATCGCCTCGATCACCGCGCCGTCGTGCCAGCTGCCCATCGGATTGTCAGGATTGGCGAGGTAGAGCAGTCTGGCCCCGGTGGCGCGTGCCTTGGCGAGCAGGGCCTCGGGGTCTTCGCGGTCATCCCGATAGGGGACGCGGTGCAGATCGGCGCCAAAGCCCGCGACATGGAAGGCGAAGGTCGGATAGGCCCCCAGCGAGGTCACAACCGCATCGCCGGGCCCGGCGACAAGGCGGACAAGGGTGCCCAAAAGCCCGTCGATGCCTTCGCCCACGATGACATGGGCGGGCGTCACGCCGTGATGGGCCGCAAGGGCCGCGCGGAGGTCGGCCATTTCGGGGTCGCCATACATCCAGGCCTCAGACGCGGCGGCGGCCATGGCGGCCACGGCTCGGGGCGAGGGACCGAAGCGGCTTTCATTCGCGCCGAGCCGGGCGCGGAAAGGGCGGCCCAACTGGCGTTCCTGCGTTTCCGGGCCGACGAAGGGCACGGTGGCAGGCAGACTGTCGGCAAGGGGGGTGAGACGGGGTCCGATCATGGGGGCAGGGAAGCAAGGCGCGCAGGCGAGTGCAAGGGGGGCAAGAATTTTCATCCGAAAATTCTTGCCCCCGCTTTGCCGAAGAATTTTCGTACGAAAATTCTTCGGGCCGGATCGCCCAAGAATTTTCCGGGAAAATTCTTGGGCTTTCGCTCGGGCTGCATCAGTCCCGCAGGAAACGGCGGCGGGCCTCTTCGGCCATCGCCTGCCGCATCTCCACCTGTGCCAGTTCGGTCTGGATCGCCTTGCGGCGGACGGCGTCGACCTCAAGCGCGAGGCTCTCGCGCAGGCGGGCGGCTTCCTTCTTCAGCACGATCTCTTCGGGCAGGACGCCCGCTTCGGCCATGATGCGAAAGCCGATCGCCTCGCCGGGGCTGACGAAGGCGTCGCCGGGGCGGTCGGGCAGAGGTTTGCCTTCCCCGGCCAGCCCTTGAAGATCGCCCTTCAGGCGGGCCTTCTGCATCTGGCGTTCGGCGAGACGGGACAGCCATGACATCGCGCGGCTCCTTTCGTCCAAATGTGGCGCGGGGGACGGCCAAAGGAAAGGGGGGCTGCTCGCCCCCCTCGCCACCCCTTGGGCGGCTCACCCCCTCGGGATATTTTTCGACAGAAGATGTCAGCCGATCTCGGCCAGTCGTTTAAGGGCCGCGTCAAGCTTTGCCGCCTCATCCTCGCGCGCGGCGAGGTTGCCCCGCGCCTCTTCAACCACATCTTCGGGGGCGGAGGCGACGAAGGCGGGGTTGTTCAGGCGACCCTTCAGCCCGCCGATTTCCTTGGCGAGCTTGTCGAGCGTCTTGGAGAGCCGCGCCTTCTCCTCGGCGATGTCGATGATCCCTTCCAGCGGCAGGGCGAAGGCCGCGCCGTCGAGGGCGAGGGAGACGCTGCCCTTGGGGGCGGTGGCGGCCTCGGTCAGGCTGTCCACCCGGGCGAGGCGCTTGATCAGCACCTCGTTGCGGGCCCAGGCCGTACGCGCCTCGTCGGAAAGCGTGGTGGCGACGAGGTCGACCTTCAGGCCCACGGGGACATGCATCTGTGCGCGGGCGGAGCGGATTTCGTCGATCAGGGTGGTGACCCAGCCCATTTCGCGGTCGGCCTCGGCGTCGGCCAGCGAAAGGTCGGCTTCGGGCCAGTCGGTATGGACCAGCATCTTGGCACGGGTGCCGGTGGTGGCCCACAGCTCTTCGGTCAGGAAGGGCATCATGGGGTGCAAGAGGATCATGCAGTGGTCCAGCACCCAAGCCATGACGGCGCGGGTCTCGGCGGCGGCGTCACCGTCGAAGAGGGGTTTGGCGAATTCCACGTACCAGTCGCAGACCTTGCCCCAGACAAAGCGGTAAAGCGCATCCGCCGCCTGATCGAAGCGGTAATCGGTGAGTGCGGCATCCACCTCGGCCAGCGTGCGCAGCGTTTCGCCGATGATCCAGCGATTGGCGGTGGCGGTGGCCTTGGGCGGGGCGGATTGGGTGGCGTGGCCGTCCCAGACCCCGTTCATTTCGGCAAAGCGGCAGGCGTTCCAGAGTTTGGTGCCGAAATTGCGATAGCCCGCGATGCGCTGGGTATCGAGTTTCAGCACGCCCCCAAGGGAGGCCATCGCCGCATTGGTGAAGCGCAGCGCATCGGCGCCGTATTCGTCGATGATCTCCAGCGGGTCGATGACGTTGCCCAAGGATTTGGACATCTTCTTGCCCTTGGCGTCGCGGACGAGGCCGTGGAGGTAGACCGTCTTGAACGGCACCTCGTTCACCACGGCAAGCTGCATCATCATCATCCGGGCGACCCAGAAGAAGAGGATGTCTTGGCCCGTGATGAGGACGGAGGTCGGGAAGAAGCGTTTCAGCGCATCGGTCTGTTCCGGCCAGCCCAGCGTCCCGATGGGCCAGAGGCCAGAGGAGAACCATGTGTCGAGGACGTCGGGGTCGCGGGTGAGCCGCTTGCCGGGGGCCATCGCCTGCGCCTCGGCCTCTGTCGGGGCGCAGAAGTGGTTGCCCTCTTCGTCATACCACACCGGGATCTGATGCCCCCACCAGAGCTGGCGCGAGATGCACCAGGGTTCGATATTGTCCAGCCAGTGGTAATAGGTCCGCTCGCCGCTTTCGGGGATGATCTTGACCGTTCCGTTGCGGACGGCGTCCAGCGCGGGTTGCACAATTCGAACAGTATCGACGAACCATTGGTCCGTGAGCATGGGCTCAATTACAGTTTTCGAACGATCTCCGAAGGGCTGCATGATCTTCTTGGCTTCGACCAGCGGCACGGGGGCATCGGCCCCCTCGGCGTCCTTTTTCACCGCCGCCTTGCCCAGACGCGCATCGTCCGCCCGCGTCATCACGGCCAGACCTTCGGTGGTGATCTCTTCGACCACGCGCTTCCGCGCCTCCAACCGATCCAAGCCGCGCAGGTGATCGGGGACGAGGTTCAGGGCATCCGCCTCGGCCTCTGACAGAACCCGCTCGCCCCGCGCCACGGCCTGCGCCACGCTTGCCGCCTTGGCATAAGGCAGGCCGTCGTCGCGCAGTTGCGCGCGGGTGTCCATCAGGCGGTAGCAGGGGATGCCGCCGCGTTTGGCCACGCCATAGTCGTTGAAGTCATGCGCGCCCGTGATCTTCACGGCACCCGAGCCGAAGGTCGGATCGGGATATTCATCCGCGATGATCGGGATCAGGCGGCGGTGTTCCTTCGGCCCCACGGGGATTTCGCAGAGCGTCCCCACGATGGCGGCATAGCGGTCGTCCGACGGGTGCACCGCCACCGCGCCATCGCCCAGCATGGTTTCGGGCCGGGTCGTGGCGATAGAGATGTAGTCGCGGACCTCATCCACCACCACATTCCCATCCGCATCCTTTTCGACATAGCGATAGGTGGCCCCACCCGCGAGCGGGTACTTGAAATGCCACATATGGCCGTCAACCTCGATATTCTCGACCTCAAGGTCGGAAATCGCGGTTTCGAAATGCGGGTCCCAGTTCACCAGCCTCTTGCCGCGATAGATGAAGCCCTTGTTGTAGAGATCGACAAAGACGCGGATCACCGCGTCGTGGAAGTTGCCCTCTTCCCCCGCAGGCGCATTCGGCGCGCCGGACATGGTGAACGCTTCACGGTCCCAGTCGCAGGAACAGCCCAGACGCTGCAACTGGCCGATGATGGTGCCGCGGGATTTCTTTTTCTGCTCCCAGACCCGCAGGGTAAAGGCCTCGCGCCCCATCGTGCGGCGGTCGGGTTCCTGCTTAAGCGCCATCTCGCGTTCGGTCACCATCTGGGTGGCGATCCCCGCATGGTCGGTGCCCGGCTGCCAGAGCGTGTCATGCCCGCGCATACGGTGCCAGCGCGTCAGGATGTCCTGCAGCGTGTTGTTGAAGGCATGGCCCATATGGAGAGAGCCGGTCACATTCGGCGGCGGGATCATGACGCAAAAGCTTTCCGCGCCGGGCTTGGCGTTCGCCCCGGCGCGGAAGGCCTTTTCGCTTATCCATTTCGCGGAAATCCGCGCTTCGGCCTCGGCGGCGTTGAAGGTCTTTTCCATCGGCATCGCATGCATCCCTGACTGTCGCCGGGGTTCTAGCGCGCGAGGGCGGCGAGGGAAAGCGGCAGATGGCGGCCCGGCCCCCTGTCGCTTTGGTCAGAACAGGGGCTGGCCGTTCAGCGCCTGAATAAAGGTCGCGGCGACGAGGATCACGTAGAGGGCGGCACCCCCCCAGACCAGCGTCACGGACCCCCGCGCATCGCCCATCCGGGCGGCGATCAGACCCCAGAGGGGAAGCCCGTGCAGCGCATGGGTGGACAGGAAATGCGCCACGCGCAGATCGCCCACCTCGCGCGACCAGCCAAGGATGGGCAGGGTGGCCCCGGTGACGGGGGTGCCCACGAAATGCCCCGGCTGCGCGGAGAGATATCCCGCCGCCGGCACGGTCAGCAAGAAGGTCAGGATGAGGCCGAGCGCGATGGACAGTTGCACCGCCGGGTGCAGCCCGGTCGCCCGGTTGCGCCAGATGGATATTCCCATCGCAAGGCTGGCCGAGGTCAGCAGCACGGCAAAGGCGCCCATCAGGTTGTAGATGGCGGAAAACACTGGGTGATCGGTGTTGAAATGCGACGCGGTGTTCACGCTGGCCGCCCCCCAGAGCCAGACGCATTCCGCGACGATGGCAAAGACCACCGCCCCGGTGAACCACCGCCAGGCGCGGCTTTGGCGGGTGGCCCTGGGCATGTAGCGGGCGAAGAAGGCCAGGCTGACGGCATAGATCGCGAGGGCGTAGTGGAATTTCACCGGCTTCAGCCACGGGCTTTCGCCCTGAAAGTCCCGCAGGTCTAGGGACATGGCCGCATAAAGCGGGATCAGCCCGAGGATCAGGATCAGGGACAGCGTGGTCAGCGCGGGCGCATCGGTCCAGAGGCGGCGCAGGTCCGGCGCTTGGCGGGCAGGGGAGGCGAGGGCGGCGGTCATGCGGGGCGTCCTGTCATGCGGGCGCGGGCGGTGAACCCGGCGCGGAGGATGAGGAAGGCAAGGAACCCCGCCGGACCAAAGAGGAAGGTCGGGACAAGGCAGGGCAGGATCAGCAGATGGGGGATGCCTTCGCGCTGCGCGGTGCGGGTGATCCAGGCGCCGATCAGCAGGTCGAAGGCGAGGTAATGCACCCAGCCCGCCAGCGCGACGGGCGGATCGGTGAACAGCGCCATCACATCGGCCAGCGACCCAAAGCCCCCCGGCGCATCGGCCCAATGGACAAGGATCAGCGCGGTATAGGCGACCGACAAGATCGCCGGGATGGCCAGCCCCGCCACGATCTGCGCCAGACGCGGGGCGAGGGGGGACAGCGCCAGCGCCAGCCAGCCCAGAAGGACGAGCGGCCCGGAATATTGGAACAGGGCATGGGGGTCGGTGGGCATCGTAAGCTCCTAATCTTGACACTGTCAGGATATGGCGACGCATCGGCCTGTCAAGGAAAATCTTGCCAGTGACAAGATGGGGCGGTATCAGGGGCCATGACCGACAATCCGCCCAAGCTGCGCGATACCCCACCCGCCGATCCCGGCGCGGCGCGGCCCTATCACCACGGCGATCTGCGCGCGGCCCTTTTGGCGGCGGCAGAGGATGAATTGGCCGACCGGGGGGTAGAGGGGTTTTCCCTGCGCCAGGTGGCCAAGCGGGCCGGGGTTAGCCACGCCGCGCCCGCCCATCACTTTGGCGATGCGCAAGGTTTGCTGACGGCGCTTGCGGCGGAAGGGTTCCGCCAGTTCCTTGCCGCGCAGGCGGCGCGCGAGGCGATGGCCCCGCCGGATGCGGGCGAACAACTGGTGGCGGCGGGGTTGGGCTATGTCGATTTCGCGATGACGCGGCCCGCGCTGTTCCGGCTCTTGTGGCAGTCGGAGCGACCGGATTTCACCGATGCCGATCTGGGGCAGGCGGCGCGGGCGGCCTTTCAGCATCTTGTCGATCAGGTCGCGGCGGCAGGGGGCGACAGCACGGCGGATGAAGGGGCGGTTTGGGCCATGGCGCATGGGCTGGCCGATCTGCTGGCGGCGGGGCGGCTCGAATCGATGCTGACCCTGCCGGGAGAGACGCGCGAGGCGATGATCGCCGATATCCTGCGCCGCGCGCTGCCCCGGCGGGGCGCATCAGCGACGGGTTAAGAGAGTCTCAGCCCGACGCCCGCTGCGTGCCCACAGTTTGCGGCACAAAAGGCGGCACAACATCCGGCACAGTCAATGCGGCTAGACGGCCCGGTCCAGACGGGTGGAAAGATGGATCAGGCTTTCAGAGGATTTCACCCCGGTGATCGTACCGATCTGGTCCAGCACCTGATCAAGGACCTGCGTGTTCGGACAGGCGATCTGCAGCAGAAGATCGACCCGGCCAGAGGTGGTGAAGACGCGTTCCACCTCGGCGATTGACTTCAAACGTTGCAGGATTCCGGCCTGCGACCGGGGTTCGATGGTCAGCAGGACTGAGGCCCGCAAACGCCCCTGCCGTGCCCCTTCGCCCAGCTTCAGGGTGTATCCGGCGATCACCCCGGTGGTTTCCAGCCGTTCCAGCCGCGCCTGAATGGTGGACCGCGCAACCTTTAGTCGCCGCGACAGCGTCGCCACCGACATACGGGCATCCGCCCCCAAAAGCCCGATGATGTTGCGATCAAGTTCGTCCATGCAATCTGCCCGATCTTTTCGTCATTATAACGACGTTTCGCTGCATTTATACAGTTTTGTTCGGTGAGTTTGTACACGATACGCGGCATCCTCAGTTGCAGGAAAAGGGCGGCTCATACGCACCTGGCCTGGTTGGAAAAAACCACGCAGGTGCCTTGCCGTCCCGTCACATGCAACGGGGAGGGCTTGCGTCTTGTTGGCAGAAAGGATCACGCCGATGGGACTGTCCAAAACGATCTGGACCAATCCGACCGAATTCCTCCGCAACCAGCAGCCGGAGCATCCGGTGCTGTTTTTCTCGCCCTCGGCCCTGCAGGCCGCGGCGCGGCGGTTCATCGACGGCTTTCCCGGCATGGTGACCTATGCGGTGAAGTCCAACCCGGGCGAAGAGGTGGTCGAAAACCTCGCCGCTGCCGGGGTGCGCGGCTATGACTGCGCCTCGCCCTTCGAGATCGACCTGATCCGCCGCCTCGCCCCCGATGCGGCCATCCATTACAACAACCCCGTCCGGTCGCTGGCCGAGATCGCGCATGCGGTGGAGAAGGGCGTGAAGTCCTGGTCCGTCGATTCGCGGACGGAGCTGGAAAAGCTGATCGCCCATGTCCCCGCCGGGGACAGCGAAATCTCTGTCCGGTTCAAGCTGCCCGTTGCAGGGGCAGCCTATAACTTCGGGGCGAAGTTCGGGGCCACGGCGGAACTGGCGACCGATCTGCTGCGCCGGGTGGCCGAGGCGGGCTTTATCCCGTCGATCACCTTCCATCCGGGCACGCAATGCACCGATCCGGCGGCGTGGGAGGCCTATATCCGCACCGCCGCGCAGATCGCGCGGGATGCGGGCGTGACCATCGCGCGGCTGAACGTGGGCGGCGGTTTCCCGTCGCACCGCTTGTCGGGCGTGGTGCCGCAGCTGGAGGCGACCTTCGACCTGATCGACCGCGTGGCGACCGAGGCCTTCGGTGCGACGCGCCCGATGCTGATCTGCGAACCGGGCCGGGGCCTGTGCGGCGATGCCTTCACGCTGGCCGCACGCGTCAAGGCGCTGCGGGATGACACGCATGTGTTCCTGAACGATGGCGTCTATGGCAGCCTGACGGAATTGCCGCTGATCGGGGTGATCGACCGGGTCGAGGTTCTGTCGGCGGAAGGCGTGTTGCGGACGGGGGCGGCGCTGCCGCGCATCGTCTTTGGCCCGACCTGCGATTCCGTGGACCGTCTGCCGGGCGAAGTGCCGCTGCCGTCGGATATCGCGGAAGGCGATTACGTGATCGTGCAGGGGATGGGGGCCTATTCCACCGTCACCAACACGCGCTTCAACGGCTTTGGGGAGCTGGCGCTGGCCACGGTGCTGTCGCTGAAGGTCTGATCGCTTTCCGTTAACCTGTCGTTAACCTGTCATTAACCTGCGCCCCCGGCTGGACATTCCCGGCCGGGGGCGTAGCTTTTGGCGCGGCAAGTGGAAGGAATCCCCGCATGAAATTCGGCCAGTCGCAGCCCGCCCGGCGGGTGGAGGATATGCGTTTCCTGACGGGGCAGGGTCGCTATGTCGATGATATCGCGCCGGAAACTGCGCTGCGGGCATGGTTCCTGCGGTCGGATCGCGCGCATGGGGTGATCACCGCGCTGGATGTGTCGGCGGCGCGGGATGTGCCGGGGGTGCATCTTGTGCTGACGGCGGACGACCTGCGCGCGGGCGGCGTGCAGACGGGGATGCGCTTTGCCCGCGTGACCAACCGCGACGGCAGCAAGGGGGCCGGGCCTGCCCGGCCTGTGCTGGCCGAGGGGCGGGTGCGATTCGTGGGCGAGGCCATCGCCATGGTGGTGGCCGAAACGCTGGATCAGGCGCGGGATGCGGCGGAG